>OBTM01000011.1_pt1 | contig 55156 bp, 103 predicted proteins | sample 1494911 | NCBI WGS metagenome assembly OBTM01 (sample SAMEA3360697, study PRJEB22359) | human gut metagenome | biome: ENVO:urban biome; feature: ENVO:human-associated habitat; material: ENVO:feces | place: Bangladesh | collected 2011 | reverse complement strand
TGTTAGCAATAATCAACAGCACGTTCATTGCATACCTATACATTACTTATAAGTATAAGACGATAGATAAGTTTTTTCTATCTTGGGTGACATCATCAACTATGATATTGATAATGTGGTTCGGAGTAGGATTGTATCTGTATCTAACAAATTAATGACGAAAAATTTGGTGGTTTCGGAATTATTGTCTATCTTTGCAATGCTTTTTGAGCATCACATATTTGAGCATCGCATTTCCGAGCAGAAATGTGATATTTCCCCTATACTATTGGCGTAGTATAGGGGTTTCTTGTTTTCAATCTTTCTTCTAAAATATATATTGGCTCAAAATGATACTACCTTCTATCACCTTAAATCACTGATTATCAATCACTAAAAGAAAGTGTGATAGAGTTATATTTGCTCTCCCTTATTCTTCGTACCTTTGCATCCGTAACGTTACAATAGTGTTAGTTAATATTAAGGATTTCAAAAGATTGTATTATGGAAATGACAGATGCAAAAGTAGTAGAGAAGAAAATCTACGAAGATGGTAAGAAGGAGTATGCCAGCAAGGGCTTGGCAGGAACAGCCCTCGGAATTGGCATCGGTGGCTTGGCTTTAGCTTTGCTCAACGGCAATGGTCGTGGTGTATTCGGCTCTCTCGGTGGCAGCAATATGCCTGAGAACGTGAACATCAACACTTACGGAGCTAACTCAAGCTCAAATCAGCCAACCGCCTTGCAGGTAATGGAGAAGGAATGCGCTGATGAGGTGAAGCTGCTTACCGACATGTTCGGCTTGAAGCTCGACACCGCTAACAAGTTCTACGCTATGCGTGAGACTGACATCGCAGAGAAGTTTTCTATGTATAAGGGTGCTACAGAGGCTATCAACGCTGAGAACCGCCGTGCAATGGAGGCAGAGTTCGGTCTTTACAAGTCTCAGATTGATGCGGATTTCGGTCTGTACAAGAATCAGAGAGACCAGTATGATGCGTTGCAGGCTAAGTATTGCGACCTCGACAAGAAGGTAGCCGTTATGGAGGCTCTTACTCCTTACAAGGAGAAGCTGATGATGGCTTACGTTAACGAGAAGACCTGCAATTGCTTGCGTGGTCAGTTGGTACTCCCATCTACGCCAGTAATTTCGGGCTACGGCAGTTATTGCTGTAACGGTACTGCTCCTTCCACTCCCACTACAGGAGCGTAACAGAGCAAGAAAGTCCGTAAAAAAGACTAAGAAGAAATGAGTTGGTGAGGGGTGTTTGCCCTCGTCGGTGGATGCCCTCTCACCTCTCTATAATATATCACCAACTTTAAAGATATTGATTATGATGAATTTCGGGAACAGCCCATTATTGGATATGGGTACAAGTCAGCAACAGCCGCCAACGATGGATGCCGAGCTACAGAAGATGTATGAGGCAATACAGCAGAAGCGAGCATCTATCAATATGCAAGCGCAGCAATCCGCCACCCCTTTATGGGATGAAATTGACAAGATTGAGGACAATCTGACAGGCGCACAACGTCAGTACTTGATGCAGAATCAGGAATACGTTAATAGCTTGCAATATGTGTCTAAGCTAGTGCAAGACGAGGAATTGCGCATCATACGTCCTCGTATTGAAAGCACTCAGCAAGGACAGGAAGCATTGAAGAAGCATCTATCATTGATGCAAAGATTGAGAAAAGAAGTAGCACAAGCAGAAGAACATAAATCTGCTATGCTCAACGACTACATGACAAATCATAGTGACAAAACTTGGCAAGAATATCTCGCTTGGTACAACAAAACAAAGAAAGGAGAAACTAAGAAATGAACGTAACAGAATTGAAAGAAAAACTGCTTACATCATTGGATTTGTGGGCAGACGCAAGAATAAGTGATATGGTGAAGGAGAACCCAGCACTGGCTATCCCTTCCGTATATATGAAAAGGGCATCACACAACATCATTGCCAAGCACAAGGATAGTTGGGGAAAGAGTATTGACAACGCTACCCTATTCATTGCCGATGAAGACGGAAACATTGATGCCGATACCATATTCTCAGACCTCATGCAGATGCTAGAGAATATAAGCAACTATGAGTTTGATTTCGGATTTATTAAAGGTCGCATTGATGGCGGTGCTTTGGTTGTTGATTTGCCTGACAACATCATAACGACAATATTGTTCGGCAGCAAGAAGAGTATCAGCTTTACCAAAAATGATTTTGAAGAGTTGAGAAGTCTGATAACGGCAGAATAATCACAAACATAAATATAAAAGGATATGGAAGCAAAAGAGATTATGAGTAAATTTGATGAGCTTTATGGAATGATGGCTTCATCAACAAACGTAAAGTACATGCACGTATTCGGCAACACGATGCGCTGCATGATGAATGATATTGTAGCGAAGCACCAAGAGTTGGCACAAGAGTATCTTAATAAGCTTTGCGCCATAAAATGGAAGAACTATCTCACCAAGAAGGAGGCATCTGAGATTGTAAACGGCATGAATCCGCCTGCAACCTGGGATATGCAGACATGGATCAATGCTATGACCGGTCTCGGACTTGCAACAGAGGAGAAGCCTTACTACAATGATTATGCTTTGTACGTTGCAATGAATCAGGTCGTAAGTGACCACGGATGTACCATCGCTAAGATACTCGGCAAGGAAGATGTTAAGGACATTGGTACAGAACATCTGATTAAGTATGCCAACCACCTTGCACTCGACTTACTGAAAGACAAGGATGGTGTGTACGACATCAGAGAGTATTTTCTGAAGTAACATTAAAAACATACGATCATGAAAAAGGTATTCGAAGACATTATAGCTAGCAATGACATGCAGGCTATCAAGAACTGTGTTACGATCATTGCAGATTGCTGTGAAGTCGGAATGAACGACAGCGTAATGCTTGATATGATGAAGCAGATCAAGGGAGAGATTGGCGCGTGTCACTACGACGAGGAAATGGCAGATATGCATCTCTGTCTTATCGGTCAGCTTCACACAAAGGATGTCGCAAAGGACTATTGGCATGAGGTCAAGAACGACAACATTACTATTAATGATTGGTGTGTTCTTTGGGGCGAAATGGTTAAACGTAACGACGCAAAGATCAAGAAATGGTTTCCGAAAATCAATACGCTCGACTACGAAAGAAAGATTTTCGACGAATGCGTTTCTTTCCTGGAGAACGGAGGACTACCGTATTATGATCTGAATATCTGATTTTTTCGTTATTCTGAATGAAGTCTCGACTTTTTTTGCTATCTTTGCAGAAAGAGACCGAGACTTTATTTTTATATATTCAGGATAACGATTATGATAGATTTGTTAGATTCTTCCCAAATCCGGCGGATAGCGGTGACAATCACCTCTGCTATACTCGCCTTTGCAACGCCGACTGAAGGTTTCGTGTTGGCGCTGGTAATCGCTTTCGGCTTTAATATCTTCTGCGGAATGAGGGCCGATGGCGTAAGTGTTGTGCGGTGCAAAAACTTTTCTGCATCGAAGTTCGTAAACGCCATTTTGGAAATGTTGCTATACCTGACCATCGATTACGTCATATACGGCATCATGGTCGGTTGTAACGATGGAAGCAAGGCTTTGTTTGTAATCAAGATGCTCACGTATATATTCTGCTATGTGTACGTCTGCAATGCATTCAAGAACCTCATCAAGGCGTACCCTAAGAATATTTCATTCAGGGTTATTTACTATATTCTAAGATTCGAGTTCGCGAAGGCATTGCCTAGCTACTGGAAGCCGATCTTGGAGAGATTGAACCAGGAGTTTGACAAAAAAGAGGAGGAAAGCAAAAATGGCAAGCCATAAGATTCTTGAGCCATTTATCCTCAAATGTGAGGGTGGCTTCGTTTATGATAAGGATGATTTGGGCGGCGCAACAAATATGGGTGTGACTCTCGCTACGTACCGCTCAGTGTTCGGCAGCAAGAAGAGCGCAAAAGACCTGAAGCGTATGACCAGGGTGCAATGGGGTGTAATCTTCAAGAAGTATTACTGGGATAAGTGGAAGGCCGATGATATCAAGGACCAGAATGTAGCCAATATCCTGGTTGACTGGCTTTGGTGCAGTGGTTCCTATGGCATCAAGATTCCTCAGGAGGTGCTCGGAGTTTCCGTTGATGGTATTGTTGGTTCGAAGACCATTGCCGCCATTAACGCAAGAGATGGTAGAGAACTGTTCGACATCATCAAGCAGGAAAGGAAAGATTATATTGACCGTATCTGTCAGACCAGGCCACAGAACAAGAAGTTCAAGAAGGGATGGCTGAACAGAATTAATTCGCTTGACTATGAGACTGATTGATAAGATTGCAAAGATTATAACCATCGTTGCTGTGACGATGTTGGTTCTATCTATGTTCTGTAGGTGCAATGCTAAAGAGCGCATTGTAGAGAAGCAGACATATATCGCAGATAAACGAAACGACGCGAAATGGGATTCGCTCTTTAATGCAAGATTAATAAAGGAGTTGATTTTCTATCAAGCGTCGCACAAGGAGTCCGTGAGATCAACTTCAAAAGAGAAAACTCATGTCAAGGATAGCACGGCTTCAAAGTATGATGCCAACGGTAATAAAGTCGGCGAAGATAGATTTCATTATGAATATCGCGAGATATCACAAGAAGATGTGCAGATACTAAAAGACAGTATTTTAAGCCTCAAGCAATACATAGATAGCACTACGCTATATCGCAGCAAGTGTGACTCATTGATCTCAGTAATAAGCAAAATATCGAAAGACAGGGTATGCGTCGAAAAACAATTATCAAAGACAGATAGAGTATTCCTGAACATCGGAAAGGTATCATCTGTCTGTTTATTCATAGGTATCCTCGCCATCTTGGGCTGGATATGCTGGAGGTTGAAATTACACAAACGTTCTTAGTTTTTTCTCATTTTAACTTAATGGATTTTGTTTATATTTATTATTTGGTTAAAACAAAAAAAGAGGCGACCGTCCGTGATGGATAGTCGCCTCTTGACATTTGTGTATCAATCTTCTTCAGCTTGCAGGAACTTGATACTATACTCCGTTTCGTAGTGTTTCTTCTGCTCGTCGGTCAGCAATCTAGTTTCGCTGTCGAAGAACAAAGTGAGCAGCTCTCCGTAATCCTTGTCGTAGAAGTAGTTGTACTTGCGGCAGAGATAGTTCCTGGCGTTCATGCACCTGTCCGGAACTGTCTTGAACTTTCGCTTTGTCTTCTGTGGCAAACCGCTAGCAGCTCTCAGTTTCTCGACGGCAAGAACCTTTCTCAGCGTTTCCTGTCTCTTTCTGTTAGCGTCATCGGTGCGGGTACGAGCAGCACTCTCCTTCTGTATTCGTTTCGTAGTCTCATCTGTATGCTTGACCCCCAGTCTCTTTGCAAGTTCGTTGACCGAAGCTTTTGTTATACCAAGCCTCTTTCCTACCTCTGTGGCCGAATGAGTCGGATAGAGCTCACGGATAACCTGATTCCTTTCCTCCTTCGCCTCCTTCTTACTTTGGATAAAGGAATCTCCGTGCAGCTTATGTAGCCACCAGTAGATGGTCTGTACGGTGCATCCGAATGACTTTGCCAATTTGCTTGGTGACTCACACGGATGCTCCTTTATGTAATTTTTTTGTTCGTCTGTAAGTACGTTCATAGGCTACTTTTTTTATCAGAAGAACCGTAGCCGTTATCGCCACGCTCTGTTTTGTTTAACTCATCCGTCTCTATAAGCATGATGTTGTCACTTGTTTCTAGGTGGAATTGCACGATTTTATCACCAACCTTGTATCGCGGCATATTTGGCATGACGTGATAGAATACGGCAGAAATCTCGCCAGTATAGGAGTCGTCGATAGTGCCTTCACAGTTACTGAGAATCATACCAGTCTTCCATATAGAAGAGCGACAACGAAACGTAAAGCATCTTGAAATATCGGCAGGCTTATTACGATCTTCAATCTGCAAAGCAAATCCAAGACCGTACTTCCACACATTGGGCGCAACCTCTTCTTCTGAAACCGCATAGCAGTCGTAGCAGAAATCATCATTGTGCGCCTTCGTTGGCATAATAGCGTTTTCGTTAGTCTTCTTAAACAAGACTGGTACGCCAACAACCTCGGTGAATCTGTCAATTTCCACGCCATCAACATTCACCTTTCCGTAGAACATACCAGCAGGACGAGTCCAAACCTTGTGCTCCCCATAGAGAGCCTGATAAACAACTTCTTTCTCCTGAGTTTCACTATTAGTGACCTCAGTAATAAATCTGTAATAACCTCCTTTGAAATGTCTGTAAATCTTTTCCATTTTAATATTTAAAGTTTAAAATTCATGTTCATCACATACTTGGTCGCAAGATGATTCGTTATGATTGTTACAACACCATCCTACGCCGTAAACGTCTTCGTTGCCAAACCAATGACAGTTACCGCAACATCTTTCTTCTTTTCCCATATTACTGATGTTTTATCACTTCCAAATACTTCAACTTTGCGAATCGGTATGATTCATACACCTCATCAACATTCACATCTGTATTAAAAGCGAGGATACATCCTTTGTTATCATAGAACCCAAGGATGATATACTTTTCTTCTACATACCCTGCAACGTATGCGCCAATGTCCTTACCTTTATAAAGAACAGGCTCTCCACAATGCGCATTGAAAAATTCTTTATTTGTCATACGCTATTTGAATTTAATAATAAAAAACTCAGTACCAAGCCACTTATCGGGACATAGACCTTTTTTAGGCTTCCCGATGGTGATACTCTCAATCTCCTTCTCAATTCGTGGACTATCCTTGCGGTAGCCATTGATGAAGAGGACGTGAGTATATTGTTTTAACACAATTCTCTGTGCGTCAATATATTTTTTAAGTAAATCCGTCCGCCCTGCCAAAGCCAAGGCAAGATGTCTCACATCAACAATATTGTTGTTGTTTTGAAGTAATCGTGCTACCCAATACGGTTTAATCTCCCGATACTCCTCTGTCTTCTCACCTGATACTATTTTATCGAACCATTGTTTGCTGACGGTGAGGGTCAATATTTTCTTCTTCATCCTTACACCTCCTCCCAGTCTGTTGCGAGTATATCCTCTGAGAGCATTCTTTCTTCCTTGAATATATGATGCCCATAATGATAGAATATTCCTTCCTCGTCAATACCAAACGAATAAAGCCCATTTTCTCGCTTTACGAGCTTTCCTTTTCTCATACGCTTTAAAGCCTCCGAGAAGTCAAATATTTCCTTATTCATAGCTACTTCTTTTTATGACAAGGGCAGCTCTCGGTGTGAATAACACAAACTCCGTGTTTCGTGTCCACTACCAGATAATCATGCTCTTCTTCTGTGATTACAGATATACCAACTCTCTTTGCAGGTTTATCGCTATTAGCCAAAGAGCGGACACCCTCAAAAACCAACGCTCCTACAAACAAACACAATACGAACCAAACGGCTGACTTGGCTAAGTTTAAAATTTTATTCTTCATCTTCACACATTTTATTACAAATATTAATACACTCAACGAGCTCTTCGACTTCTTCTATACTATTCAATATAATAGTAATGCTTCCATCTTCGTTCCAGTGCTGATTACTTACATCTACCATAGCTTTATCTTACTTCTCGTTATCGAATTTATTGCCGACAACTATGAATTTACCTAATGAAAGATAATGACCTAACGGTTTACTCTCAATCTTTCCATTAGCATGTTTGAGGTAATACCCACTTAACTCTTCCGACCATACAATTTCTGATGGAATAAAAGGATAATTCTTGATAACATCATGTTCGTACAATTCATTGCCCTCACAATCTTTCAGACCTGTGAACTTACAGACTGTAGAAGGGTAAACCTGATGTGCCTCGTTTCTATTAAGCATTGATTCACTCTGCCTATCATAGATGATGTAAGTGTTACCACATTCAGCATAGAAGTAACCTTCTACCCAAGTGTTATTGTCAAGACGTTTAGCCTTGAATTTGATATTTTCTATCTTCATATCTATTTTGCTTTAACATTATACACTCCATCAATGACCTCTACTTCATAACAATCGGGACAATAGTGTTTGCCATCTATCATTTCCCAATCAGAGTAGTCACCAATATCGACTTCTTGGTTGCTGAATAGTGCAGAGCAAGTATCTGTACCGCCAAATACTTCTCCGCATCTATCGCAAACAATCTGATACATCGTAATCGGTCTATACATAAGCTATTCTTCCTTCCCGTATAAAAGTTCAACACTCTTTCTTAGCACTGCCTCTATATGGTCTCTTTCGAGGTCTCTAGGCTGTCTAAGAAGCCATTCTATATCTCCGTCTATCAATTCTTGATAGGCTTCCTTGCATATTTGCATGCTCATATTTATCTCTTCCAATATTTACCAATTAAATAACCGATAATTCCACCCATGAAAGCTATAACTAGAATAGCTAGGGTAAGTATAATATAAAATCCAAACATGACTATTCTTATTTAAGTTCTACTGGCTCATCGGAAAAAGATAAATCTCTTCCGATGAGTTTCTTAATGCTGCCTTTGGGGAGTTCAACGAAATCATAGAAAGTATCGTCATAACGATAGTCCCATGAATCTGGACCCCACTTGTCTTTACCTCGAAGAGGTTTCTTTACAGCATAGATACATTCTGTACCATCTTTATCAACTGCTAACCATGCTGCCATAACTATTCCTCCAATTTTACACCGCAAATACTTCCGTCCATAAAGACACAGTCGTTGAAAAGATACTCATAAGTTTTTATCTTTGGGTCTTTGTCACTTATACAATTAAGTGTGAAGAACTCCTTGGCTTTTTTATCTTTGAACCATCCAAGTGGATTGTGTCGTAACATTTCTTTCCAACACTCTTCTTTGTTATTGAAAGGGCGGAACTTTGGCTCTGGCTTGATTCGGTATTCAATATTGCCCCAAAACTCTATAACCTTCATTTCTTGCCATTCATTCGGAACATCTGTACCTTCTATGGCATTTGGTTTGGTTCTACACTCAATTACCTTTCCTTCAGCATAAGCTTGCAGAATAGGATAAAATTCTTTAGCTTGATTTCTGTCCATAATCAATCCTCCAATTTTATATTATGTTTATCTGCGAAACTATCTTCTGCCTCCTCACAAAAAATACCTTCGCAAAGTGATTCTGGGAGCGCTCTGCTAGTATAATACTCTCGGCAGCATAACTCACAGATTTCTTTTTCGTAATTATTTCTTAACTCTTCTCTAGTCATTATTCATCCTCCTTTCTGACTAAATAGTCATACATAGGTTTGCGGTTTCTACGATATTTATCACATATCTTTTCTGCCTCTTCCTCTGTATCGCAAGTTGCAACAACTCCATCTGGATATGTGTCCCAATATCTAACTACCTTAAATTTTGTCATAATCCTCCAACTCTTTAAGTGCATAATGCAAATTGATAATCGCTTTTTCAAGTTCTTTCTGTCTGCCTTCTATTACCTTTGTCTTTTCATCAAAGATAGCAGAACAGGCATATACAGAAGCAACTTGCATTTTAGCATATTGTATTTTCTCGATAGCATTTTCTTTGCTCATTGCTTATCCTCCACAATTACTGGTTCTTCGATAATGAAATTACCTTCAATTTCAAATGGTAAAACGTTAGTAATATTTGCTCTATAAACTTTACCATCTAAAGCCTTAAATAAAGGATGAATAACAGTAGGTAAATGAGGAACACATTTATTGCAATGATGCACAACCTCAAAATGTCCATTTGAGCCATCATGCAATTTGTTTCTACAACACTCACAACTACCTATTCTGTATTTAAAATATGTACGTGATAAAACAGCCTCTTTGCCACAAATATCACACTTTCCAAATTCCATACCAGCCATATCCTCTTCTTTTTTACCCTCTACTTGTTAAATTAGAGGATGATAATTAGTAATTTGTAATATGCTTTGCATCCATTATTTTTCGCATAAGGATGTCTATTTCTTTATCTGATGCTATATGGTCTATTGGATAGCGCATAAAGTTTCCCCAATCACTTTGCTTTTGAATATCGCCGTTGGAATCCATACCAATCAAACATCCATATCCATCACCATTTATATAGCCATCATGGACAAATATACTTCCATTACTTGTTACAAGAAATTCTCCTCTTTTAAATTCACTTCTTTTTAACATATTCTTCTCTTCTTTTTACCCTCTCCCTGTTGCCAAGGAGAGTGTGGTTAGTTAATTCTCATAGATTATTTTCAATCCATAAGCTACTGCGGCATCGTGCTCAATCCTGCAACTATATGCTTTTTCCCAGCCCTTACAGAAGTAAACAGCATGGCACAAGCTCATATTCTCCAAAGACTTCGCAAGGAAGTAAAGAGAAATCTGAACAACCCCACGTTTCTGTATCTGCTCTTCGCTACACCAATCATCTGCGTATAGCAGATCAATAACTTCGTAGCCTTTATCTTTGAGAGCAGTCATAGCTTTCTCTTTTGTAGCTACGAATTCTTCATGTGTCTTTCCAGCCATTGGCTGACTTAACATAGCTTTTAACATATTACTTATATTTATATCCTTTGCGGATGGTTACTAAATATATTACAAACGAACTGTCTTGCCATCTTCTGCAAGTTCAAACTTCTCTATATCAATAGAAGGTAATAGCCATTTATCTTGGTTTCTTCTAGATGGATTGCCATTCTTGCATATTTTGTTAAGAACCAGATGTATATTGCCATAATAACGATATGTATGAGAAGTGTCTATTCCTTCGTCCCAAGGCTCAATCTTGCTAACCATATAAGGCTCATCTTTATAATATAACACAATATCGCCTTCCTTGAAAGGAAGTGTGCTAATCAACTGTTCTGTCAAATCACTTATATCAAAATGGTTTTTCAGAATGACCTGTTTAATATCAGCGATTTTAGAAAATATTTCTTTCTGCTCTTTTGTTAATTCCATATTTCTATCTATTTATGCCCGAAGGCGGTTAAACATTTTGTGTTGCTACGCTCATACCTACACCTCCATTTCTGAGTTTAGTCCTAGACCAAAGAGGAGGTGCTGGAGTTGATGCACGGTAGTTATACTTTTATCGTGGTCTCCCCAATGAAAATACACCTCTTTCTCTGAACGTATGTTCAAAGTTGGGGCGCCTTTTCGTCTGTAGCAATAATCTCTACTATAAGGACGTTTGAATTTCTTCCACCCGTTCTTTTTAAAAAACTCAGGAGTGAGAGGAATTGGCATAATTCTATCTTCGGCAACAGATATACAACCTCTAGTTTCATCAATATACTCATTTGCCAATAAGTAACGTTTGTACGTAGGGTCATAACCTATAACTTTTACAACTTGTTCTTCATCATCAAGAATGACTTTTGCCAAGTCACCAATAATAAATTTCTGTTCCATACGCTTAACTTCTTTAAATATAAAATCTTTGCGGCAAGGAATAGTTATATCTAGGTTACATACACCTTCTATATGAAAGCAGCACCCTATACAATCTCCTTGCTCGGCATCAACTACTTCGTACTTTTTGCCTTTTTCAAATCCTGCCATATCTAAAAAACAATTCTAAAATCCTTACCTTTCAAAGTAGGTCTTTTTTTTGAGGACGAACTTTGTTAAATCTTCAGCATCAATCGGGAAGAGAGGGCAGTACTCATACTTTAATGTACAGATGAATCTTCCATTGAGCATTACATCAAATACAAAAGTCTTCATTGCTCACCTCCTTCCTTTGGAAGTAAATCATCAACATACAACCAACGAGTAATATTAGCACCCGAACTATAAGCATCCCAATTTTTAAACAGAGCATCATTTCTCTTGAAAGAAATGTAGGTTTTAATGCTTTCTGTTATTTTTGCTTCTGCAAGGACTTCTGCGGACTCTATTGGCTCTTCACTAGCAGGATGCCATAAATCCTTTAGAAACTCATTGATAGCCCACTTGGAACCTAGTCCAATGGCTTCTTTGATGTCCTCTTTGCAGAACATTTCCTCTTTAGCATCATTGTCGAAGACTACTTCTTCGCCATTTAACAGAAATCTATCTTCATAGATTTCTTCCTTTACAGCTTCTATTTTCTTATCGTCTATCATAATCTACCCTTTTCTTTTCTAAGTTGATTCTTTCGGCGCATTCTTCTTTGTGCCTTACCATCTTGTATATCTTCACACTTAAAGTGTGGTGGACAATACCAAGGGATGCAATTCGTTAAATCTTCATTACCCATAATCAGCCCTCCACGTCTTTAGTTGTACCTAACAATGATTCATTGCCAGTGTAAGGAATGCAATATGCCCAATTAGCATAAACGCAATGATAATATCCATCTTTGCCTATATAACCAAACAAATTTGCACGCCAATTATCTGATTTACTATCTCTAACCAACACCTTATCAAATGGCTTCAATTCAACTACTGACTCCAAATTCACGATAGCTTTCTTCTCAGCATCCCAAGCCTTTCCTTTCTTTTTGAGAGCTTCAAATAGCTGCTGCTTCTCTTCCTCTGTGGCTAATCTGATTTCCTTACATATAGGACTATCATTACAGATGCAATCATCTCCTAAATCCATAGATACATCACCTTCATGTTTTCCTTTAGAGAAAAATCCACAATATCCCATGTAATCTTGCTCAATTTTCTCCTTGAACACACAAATCATTTCATCACCATCGGTAAAAACTGCTGTTACAATATCTCCATCCTTGAACTCTGGCTGAGTCTTCTCTACTTCAAGAGCCTCACGATTGAGTTTGCCACCTAATTTTTCCTCAATACATTTGATAAAAGATTTCGCCTCCTTTTCTGATGCTAAAGTATGTAAATTGGTATCAAGAAAACCATCTTCTGCCAAATTAATTGTCTTTGCATAGAAACTAGTATAGTTGTCATTTGCCCATCTATCGAAGAGTATCTTTAAACCTCTGCTATTTACCAACACATCACCCCTCTTCCAAGCAAACTTCTCCCAGTCACGCATTTCCTTTGAAGGCACTAATATAGGTTCTCCATATATGTTGTATTTCCCATCATTGTAAAACAACAATTCATCTCCATCTTTAGATGAAAGAGTAATACCAAGTTCATCTTTACCTTCTGCATATATATCTTCTATACTAAGTTCTCCAAAGGCATCAGCATAAAGCTTAGTACCCTTTGGCTTATTCTTTAGTATCTCCGCTATGTTAATATTTTCTTTCATATTATTTCACTCTTTTGAATCGAACACTCTTTTCATCTTTTCGCTCGTCAGTTCCACACTTAATGCGCTTGCAGGCGTTTTCGTAAATATCGCTATCCAATTCAGCGAAAAAGCAACCTTTACAAGTATTACTTTCAACCACCTTCAAGATGATTTCTGAGCCTATAGGTAAATCTTCCATAGTTACACCTCATCGTTGTATTTATAGACAAGCCCGACAACCAACTTGACAAGCTCATTGTTCGTCATAACTCTTGTGTCAGTATTACCAAGCCTCAGCTCATCAATAATACGTTCAGCAACCTTCTGAATGTGCCCCATCTTAGATAGAGGGAAACGCTCAATGTCGGCAGCCTTGTCAAGATGGAAGCTCTCACGAAGATAAGTGCCACGAATAACGCCGCAAATGGATGGACGTTTAGTGACTACCCATACTCCCTCGTCTAGCTCATGGCATATACGCATACACACAGGCTTGTATCTGCCATTTACCTTACCATACAAGGTATTTGATATGTCGTTCTCAGGAATCTTGTATTCCTGATAGCGACCTTTACTGTTCTTTGTGTACAGCGTTGGAATCTTTTTCATTTTTCTTACGTTTTAAGTTAGCTATTCTAGTTTCTCTAAGATACTCCTCAGATTTCTTCAATCCGAGTTTCTTAGCTTGCTTAGTAACCTCGTAAACACTTCTGCCGAGGATCCTGGCAATCTGTTTATTCGAAGTGTTAGAATAAGCGACAGTCAAGGCTCTTGTCTGGGTTTCGTTCCAAGGAGTACCGGTATTATCCTGTTCATTCTCCATGAATTCTCCGTCAGCATTAAGGTTGAAGCCGTTGAGGATACAGGCATTCGCCAGGGCTTTCTCGGCACGTTTCCAGTCGAGTACCTTCTGGCCGATAATTTCGAAGCCGAGGTTGAACTTGTCCGGGCATTCAGAGAAGACTTCCTTGTCAACCTTTATCGGGTAGAGAATCTCCATAGCATTGCGCATGCGAGCATGAACTCCTCGAATAGAATTCGTGAAGCGTTCTGCGATGTTGACGGCATGAATACCGTTATACTTATCCATCATCTCAGCAAAGCGTTCTACTGAGCTTACAAGCATACTGCTCATCAGTTCCGACATCAGTAGCATTGTGTACATCTTATGCTCTTTGACGTGATGCTTGAGGAACTGGTTATCTATGGCATAAAAGCATTTCTGCACGTCCAGTTTCAAGTCATCCTCGATGTTATCAGTCATATCCAGCCAGAGTTCGGACATACCGCATTCCTTCATATAGTGCATAAAGACATCGATGAGTTCGTCTGAGCACACCTTTGCTTCCGTGATTCTCTTCTTCGCCTCGAATCGGAAGATTTTCTTGTTCTCCTTTATGAGGTTGTATGTGTCTGTAATCTGCGTCTGAACTATAGAGGCGAAACCACCGACCATAGAATAGAAGAGCATATAGAAGCGATTCACCTGCTCTTCGGTTGGTACTTTGACCGGAATTCTAGCCAATACAGGTCTAGAGAAATTTGGATTCCATCCTGTCTGCATGCTACACCTCCCTCTCTACTGCCAATGCGCAACTGATACAGAAGACCATCAGGAGCGAAAGGAAAATGTGTTCGACCATAAAGCAGATGAATCCGTAACCTGCGATAATTGCTGCGATAACGATCAGAATCATCACTATTGAATGTTTGTATTTCTTCATATTACTTTGATTTGATGTTTCCGTATGCAGCATAGAAGCTATCAAGCTGCTGTGTTGCGTGTACTAGCTTCTGATTGTAGCTATCTCGTTCTGCCCTAGCCTTAGAGATAAAGACGAAGCTAACGACGAATGATATTACTACCGTTATCACGATGAACAACCAGGGCAGCTTGTGAACTGCCTTATTGATTGCTCTTCCTATATTTCTTAGGATAACCCAAGAATAAACTCCGATGAACACTACCGCTTGTTTTGTGGTTGCGTTCTCAATACGTTCTTTCTGCGTCATTTTGAAATATTTTTTTTTGTTTAATGATTATATGTGACAATCATACATCGTTAGAAGAGTGTCAGGGGGAAGTGATGCAAGAAGTTGTTTCACTTCTTCGCTCCATGCATCTTTGTCTTTTTCGTCTGATACTACGGCAAACCAACCCATTTTTCCACGCTCATACCATTTTCCGTCCTTAACAACTGCGAATACTGATATTTCTTCTACATTGGATATATCCTTAATGCGAGCTTGGTCACAACGACCTTCTGCCTTTAGTTTCTTGAAATAATTAAGGTCTTCTCTTGAATAGAACATTGGAAAATTCGGATAGTATAATGGAGCTTCCTTCGATATATCCTTTAATTGAAGTCTTCCTGCATATCTGCCTCCCATTTGATACCAATCCCATTTGGCATCATTATTATAGGTGCGCCAAACGCTGCCGTCCTCATGTATCTCAATATCCTCGCTTCCTTCATCTATATCCATACGGTAATATTTCACGGCATCCTCGTACATCTGTTCGTCCGTCCAGTTAAGATGCTTTGGAAATTCGTTCTCGATATAATCTGCATGTGCCTTGCTACAGTTGGCAAGATATGCATCTTTATCTTGTAAGAACACATCATAGTAATTCTTTTTGTATTCCTCAATCTCCTTACGTTTCTCGCTAATAAGCTGCTCTTTTGTCATATATAAATGCATAGGCAGCTCTAGATTTTCATCATACTTGGCGAGTTGTTTCTCTGGCTCATCGCCAATTACCAATGTTAAAAAATGACTCATGTTTATCTATATATTAATTCGTTTTCAATTCTAAAATTTACTTGGTTCGGTTGCACCAGTTATCGGTAGATTTCCAATAACCGGCCATCCATATTTCTTTCTTTGTCGCATCAGGATGCTCACTGAGCCATTCTTCTGCCTGTTTACTTATATCAGCCATCGTTACATTCGTTTCGGTTACGCTCCTTATCTAAGTAATAAAAAGCGTTCGGTTCAAAACACTGTTCTTCAACACATTCTGCGCACACATTTGCTGCGCCGTAAAGACGAGGCCGATGCTTACATCTTCTCCTCGTCCATTCACTACATTTTCCTGGAGTCGCCATCTTATTTACGTCTTCCATAATTACTTTCTTAAAGAATCACCTGTAAAAGGAACTGCTTTTGTTGTTGCTATCAGTCTATCCACAACTCTATCTCCATATCTCTGAGTAAGCTCATCAATACTGAGGTTTGTTGTAAGGATAAGCAATTTCCCCTTCTTCTCGGCAGCGTCACAAAGTTCAGCAAATGGCATACGCTTGTTGCCATAAGAGTTAAGGTTATCCTCTGTACCAATATCGTCAATATAGATAATGTGTAGCTTAAGGATTTCATCAATCTTTTGATTCAACTCTTGCGCGCTGAAGATGTTTACCACCTTTTTATGTACATCTTTAATAAGAAGAGGAAGGATATACATTCCGATTACCGACTTGCCTAATCCGCAGCCGCCGAACATCAATAACCCTTTTCCTTTGTTGTCTGTCATCCAATCAACAATAGGGCGGTAATTGTGTTCGTCCCATTCTGCATTGCATCCAGACTTCATGTTTACTACATATTGCAAGCCTCCACGCAAACGTTTCTCTGCATTAGGAATGCTTATCTGTACTCTGTCAATTTCTTGCGGATAACCAGTATCTCGCATCTGAGATACAAGGTTTCTGAAATATTCGTTATCAATTATTTGTTCCATCTATCATCGAGCTTATATCTTTCACTGTTGTTACTATTTTGTAAATTCATACCAACCGGAAGACTTGATTTCGAAGACTTATTGTTGTTGTTATTATTCTTGCTCCACCTAGCAAGTCTTCGTGAAATCTCGAAAGTTTTTTCTTTCTCGAATCTCATCTTCCTACCATTCTCGTTATGCTCAGTCCAGTAGTCGAAGAACTCACGAATAAGTGCTTTTCCATATTGTTCAATGTACGGAACAAGCTTTTCCCCAAATGCATGTTTCCGAGTTTCCAACGCTTCATTTGGTGTGTCACTTGGTGTGTCACCTGCCAGCTTTAAAGCCTTATAACTATCTATATTATTGATAGTTACCATACTACCCTTGTGTGTCACTTGGTGTGTCACTATGTTCGCAGCATACAACTTTTTAAGTACGGTTCTAACAGTTCGCAAACCTATATCAAGTTCACTCGAAATCTTGCGGATGCTAACAATCAATGTTCCGTTATCATCTGCGTTTGCAAGGAGATAAAGAAACAAGTTTACGGCATTTACCCTGTCAAGTTTCATCAAATCGAAATATTGTTCTTTGCTAATCTTAAAAGAATCCATTGTATAAAAAATGAATGTTATTCAACGACCACTACAGGTAGCGTCTGTTTCGTTCGATATCATGCTGGATATGCAGCAATGCTATATACTCTTCAGAAGAGGGAATATAAATACCGGCTATGTTGCTAGCCCAGTTTCTGAAACGTTCGATAGCCTCAGACAACTCTTCTTTCGTAAGCTTTGCTGTCGATATTACGTATTCCCTATCTGTTCCGAGCAGATCATCGTGCTTCTTCCGCACGAACAAGTCTCTATTGACAATCCTCTTGAAGTAACAGGTCTTGACTTCATCTAGGGTATTTCCGGTCTGTAAGCCGAAGTAAGCGAGTATCGTGTGAAGGTACTTCAACTGCTGAAGTGTTTTCGCCTTCTTTTCCACGACCTCTACCATACTCTGCTTTTCAATCAGCTTCTCTATCCTCAGTCTGAGATTCTGTACTTCAAGAGGATTCTTGGTATTATACATCATACTATTTCAGCATTGAATGTATCTTTAATCAGTTTCAGCTTGGATGCCAGGTCAGAACGGGAGTTGGTCAGATTGCCCTGCCGGTGCTCCTGGCTGCTGTGCCGGTGGAAACGGATTGTTTGGATTCATCGGGTTTGGTGCTCCGGCCATAGCTGCCTGTTGTGCAGCTTGTGCCGCCTGTGCGCCAGCCTGAGGATTCATATTGTAGCCACCCTGCATAGGAGCCTGCTGACCGCCCTGGCGAACGACCCGCCAAGCATTTACCGAGTTCCACCATTTTCCGTTGAACTCACGGGCATTGATGTCAAATGATACTGTCACTTCCTCACCAACCTGCAAGTTAAACTCTGTGATTTTGTCGCCAAGAACATCAAAAGCAACCCTCTTAGGGTACTGCTCGTGTGTTTCGATGACCGCAGTTTGTGAACTCCATTGTGTTCCTCTTGCAGATGTTCCGCTTTTTGTAGGCAACACTGCAATAATTTTTCCTGTTATGTCTGCCATTTAATTATTGATAATTTCGTTAATAAAATCGTTTGCGAGGATTACTCTATCTTCCATAAGCTTGATATCATCCTCCACTCTGTCAATCTCAGCCCAATGAATAGGCTTCGACAGCCAAGGACAATATACGATGAAGATTCCGCCTTTAGCGCCGGTACAACTCATCTCAGCCATCATCTGCCAGTAGTACTTCGGCTCAGTTTCTTTGAGCGAGGCAGCATCATGGATGAGAGTTCGGTACTTCATATACGTATTGATGTTCGGGCATTTGACCTCGATGATTTTGAGGTCTTCGCCGTCACGGCCATAGATTGCGCCGTCAGGAGAAGCCGCGAAGTAAGGGATTGTATCGTGTTTGCAAGAAGAAAGCTCAACAATCTCACCTTCCGGGAAGTTCATCTGCATGTAGAGAGACTTGGCCGCATCCTCCTGATCAGCTCCCCACTGCATTGCCTTTGTGTTTACAGAAACTTGGTCGATGTAATCCTGGAAGATTCCATCATCATTCAAGAAAGTTGGATTGAACAGACGTTCGCCGGCAACCTGAAACAGATACGCTTTAGCTGTCTCGGAGAAAATCTCATCTTTCTTGCGGCCAGACTTCATGATGTCGGCGATTTTAGAACCTGTCAAAAAACCGACGCGACTACGGAACCACGAAATCGAACGCTGTTCTATGCCATCGGTAATCATTTCTTTTCCTCCTTCTTTGCTGCATCAGCCTTGGCAGCTTCAGCAGCCTTGGCAGCAATATTCTCTTTCTTCTCGCTTTCGATGTTATCAACATACTCTGGAGCAAAAGCGTCGATATCAAGGTCTTGAATGTCAGAAGCATTTGTGTTAACTACTGACTGATCGAAGGTGATAGCTCTCTGCATCTCCACAGACTTAGGCGCATATTTAAGGATAGACTTAAGTACTGTCTTCTGTGCCATAGCGTCGAAATCTGACTTCCAAGGAGAATTGTAGCCGGCACGGAATGCCTGAGAGAACTTTGCAGCGTGCGCCTTGACCTTTGCGATATTCCAATATGCAACCTTTGTAAATCCGTTCAGAAGCTCGAACTTTGCCATATATCCGATAATCTTATCAGAAGTTTTCTTCTTCTTATCGAATACATAGTCTTCATCGAACTCATCTCCGGAGACGTATTCTCCTTCATGAACAGGAGCTGCAAGAATCTTCTTGAACTGACCGCTTCGCTGACAGAGCTGCAAGATACCGAGGTATCCAACCTGAAGTTGACACTGCGATCCGTAAGGAATAAGATAAGCCTGCCCTAAGGTAGGGATGACCTGCAACTGCATCGTAGCGGCAACCATAGCAGCACCGATAATACTCATTGGCTGAGCCTTTCGCAGCTGCGGATTTCCGTTAGCAACGCTGATAACCGAACTCATGAAGCTATTTGCCATCTGAGGGCTACTCCACACTTCGTTGAGCTTTCCGACTACAGCAGGTGAGTGCATCAACTCACCAAGCGACATATTGTTTTGTTGTGTCGCTACTTGTGTATTACTCATTTTACGTTTAAAATTTAAAAATTAATCACTCGTACCTCCAATCCCAATGCCTGCAAACGTAGTCCCCAGAGTTACTTGCCTTTGGGTCATCACATAACCCTAGCAGTATACAGTCATGACAGCTCCTCTTATAGTATGTAGCTACTTTACTGTTTGCCATAGCTTTGAAATTTAATGTACTCTATCAATATAACTGAAGTAAGTTTCCACGGTCACCTTTTTGCCGTCAGAATCGATTCTTTCGTAATGACGTGGAATATTACCGAGCTTTCTTCCCTCGCCTTCCATATAGTCGAGATAGATAGCTCTAGCCGCCAGGGCTCTAGCATGATTTGTATCGAGTTCCATCAGACAGGAATGAACCTCTCTAAGGTGGACCACGGCAGCTGCTACTCCCGGCGGCATAGATGCGATGATTTCGTTGATTCTACTCATTCTGATTCTCTTTGTTTTCCGGAGAGGAAGCTGACTTATATTCGAAGACATCCATCAGCTTTGTCTCGTTGAGGCCTACGACATCGTAATCAATCATGGTCTTCCCCATCACCTCGTCGATATAACGCAAGGCACGAGCCAACGACTTAGACTGAACCAGATAAACCACGTTAGAACGCTTCTCCTTCTCACTCTTCTCGTCGATGGTGATAAACTGGAGCTTTGCCGAGAACCACTTGTCATCATCATCCTTGTCTGAGAAGAAAATCTCACTAAAGTTGGCTTTCTTTGTACTAGGAACCTTGGTCTCCCCGTGACTATAAAGAGCCATCTCCTTGATGATAGATGCTTCTGCCTCTGTGCAAGACAGAGCCTCCACGATGTACGACTCGGTAACGACCTTCTCAGAGCCGTCTTCCATACATTTCTGATACTTAATCTTGGTTTCGAACCAAGAACTATTTCTAGCTTTCATACTTAAAATAATAACCTTTGTATTGTTTTCCACTTTTAATCACTCTTATTATGCTAGCGTGACAGAATCCATCAAACCGCTCGGCATCACGTATTCCTTCGTACCTTTTTATATCCTTACCATCTTTAGAAAATGCTATAATAGGTTTTGAAGAAGAAAAATCTTTTCCGTGCATGTTTTTTGTCTTAGGAGTTACACCTAGCACCCTATAAGCGTGAGTAGTGTTTTGACTGATTGTACAAAACTCTAAATTACAAATCGCGTTATTTCTTTTGTTACCATCAATATGGTTAACTACTAATTCTTTGTGTTCTCCAAGGAACGCAGAAGCGACAAGACGATGTACTGTTTTATTCTTGCCATTTATAGTTACTATATCATAAGTATGCGATTTGTTGGGTTTCATTATTCTAGGAGATTTTCTTTTAAATTTACCCCATTGATTTTTAAAGTTAATATTTCTAATTCTTCCAAAACTAGAGGCTTGATAATCTCCATTATACCCAGGTATATCCATCCATATTTCTGTATCACCTCTAATTTTCACAACACGACTTCTCATTACTCGCCCTCCTCAATTATTTTCAACAACATACGGAGACCTTCAACACCTGGCATCTCTCCGCTTTTTACTTTCTCCTTGAGCTCATCAAGCTTCTTGATCTTGTCGAGATAAGCGTTCTTCTGCGCTTTGAGTCGCTTTGTGATACCCAGCTCCGGGTTGTCACTGAGGATGATATCCAATGCGACGTTGGCGAAGAGTTCAGTATTCTTCTCCTTCTTGCGTTCATCATCAAACTCGTCTACATCACGAGTAAACTGATTAGTTCCATCGATAACTCTCTTAAGCTCAATGTAATCAGAAGGATTCGTCGAGATGCCGAATGCACTGTCAACAAGAGCCTGCTTGTCAATTACTACACTGACGATAATTTTGTCTTTGTCCATAATTAAAATATTTAGATTAAACTTCTAGCCTTCCTTATCCCAACCAAGGATATGTGCGACGAATGCGCATGCAGCGAACATAGCTACTGTTGCTACGAGACTATTGAAAATGATAACCATATTTACTTATTTTACACCTTATTATATATAATAGAACAGTCGGACGGTGGATAATCAACGATTTTCCACTCATTCTTCTTCACCTTGATAGCCTTGCGGAATATCACGACAGGCTCGCCGTTGTGACGTTTCCTGTTGTGGGCGATAAGTCTTGCTACGACAGCCTTAGTCGTTATCGAGAACTCTCTGAGCTTAGAGGTGTATAGGCTCTTTACATCGCATATCACAATCTTATCACCTTCCCGGTAAACGAAGTCGGCAGTATAGTTATGGCCGTAAAGCAGTGACCTTCTCTCATACTTGACCTTAGTCTTGAGCTGCTTTGGTTTCAGCATCCATACCGGATTGATTGCCGTGATGGTTACCTGCCTGTGGATGCAGCTTATGCCAGGATCATCGAGGATGGTCTGCAAGTACAGGTACTCTTCCCTGGAATCATATTCGTTCCCGTCAGGAGCATTGTATTTCTTCGACCCTACTCGTCCCATGCTGCTCCTGCCTCCTTTCCGGGATTCTTCAGCAGCTTCTGGAACGCCTCGGCTCCAAACCTCTGCCATTTGCCACTATTGAACTGCACGAGGTATTCACCCTTGCATAGTTCAGGTTTCCCGTCCGTGTAGCCAGGAAGCAGCTTGACGACGATATTGCCATCATGCCACAACTCGATTTTATCAACACATTCCTGCTTAAGGAGTTCATTAACCGTCTCCTTGCGCACTCTTATTGTCTTTTTTACCTTCATCTACAAGAACCTCTCCGGTTAGCCCACCACGCAAGGCAGGAGAGGTGATGCACGTGGTGATACAATATGAATACATTACTAAATAGCCTACGTCAAGAATCGGGAGGAGGATGACTTAACAACCTCGCTCCCTTCTTCCAACTAATAAAAAATTTAAAAAACGTTTGGCAAACACATTGAGCTACATGCAGGATTCGAACCTGCGACCCCTTGGGTACAAATCAAGTGCTCTGACCAACTGAGCTAATGTAGCGGATACCTCCTACTTTCACAAGCAAGAGGAAAATCTAAGAATGTTTTCATTTTCATCTAATCATCATAATGGAATACACTCTGAACGCTTTCAGAGGAACAATGATAAAATAAATACAAAAATTTACCTACTTGTGAAGCCCAGGGGAGATTCAAACTCCCAACCTCGCGGATACCACGGCTCTATTCAGTTGAGCTACTGGGCTTACCATTTCAACCAATTAAATTTCACGAAAAACGAAAAGAGCTTATAGGGGTGGAGGATGGACTCGCACCATCGACCTCCTGCATTTATAACAGGCGCTCTAGCTACTGAGCTACTCCACTTGATTTAGAACGAATATAATCTATTACACGAAAGCTCTTTTAAAAGCAGCCTACCCTCACGGGCGAGCTGCCTACATGTATCAATCTTTTTCACCTCATTTTAATTTGAAGAAAACTTTAGTTGCAGGTGCAGAACTCGAATCTGCGACCTTTGGCTCATGAGGCCAACGAGCTAGCCAACTGCTCCAACCTGCGATATGGCAGCCTATTCTCACGAACGAGCTGCGAAGGAAACAATTCATATAAGTTGAATATATAATATCAACAGAATGAAACAAACAATCATTTATTTGGAGACGATGAAGGACTCGAACCTCCATCTCACGACGATAAGAACGGTATCATCTAGTTGTCGCTGTGCTTCCATTTACACCAATCGCCTCTTTGATTTTATTATGAATGAGCAATTCCCATTTCATTTGGATTTTCAGAGCTTTCCAAGCTCACCAGACTGCAACGTTTTCACCAGTGCTTGCATCGACGATTCTTCATTCCGATGTAGTCCGTCTGTCTACTTGATGCAGATTAGCTGGATTTTTCGTATTGCGTGCGTCCTTTCACCAGAGTCACGGCGCTCACTGCGCTATCCAGTTACTTCTTTTTCCACGCCACTTTTTAACCGATGTGTCAAAGAACTACTTCTCTAATCCTTTCCGAACCTCTCCCGGTGCAAGATTGTCGCTGCCCTGGTATACGACCTACTTTATAAGGTAAGGACTTACCTTTGCACCGTTCGAGATACACACGAAACGGATTTGTAAGAGAGTGTGACTGAGGAGGGACTCGAACCCTTCGACCCTCGCTTTAGGAAAACGATGCTCTATCCAACTGAGCTACTCAGCCAAAATGGGGCGCAAACGAAATGGTTAAAGCCCGCCCCATCACTCATCGCTATGAGTCTATCAACATAAAACTAACCTATCACCCTCACGGGCAACGTCATTAAACATAATAACTAAAATTTACTATTATAACTAACAACCTTATTCTTCTCTATCATCTTGCGGACATCAGCATACCTTATGTCCCTCTATGAGCTCATCTATATCTGACTTCTTGAAGAATGCGGTATTACCTATCATATAATGATGAATCTGACCGCTCTTTCTTAAGTCGTGTATATAACCAGTGCTCATACCGATATACTCGGCGAACTCTTTTGTAGAGAGCCATATCTTTTCGACAGGCTCTACTGAAACTTTCTTACGAGGCATAGGCTTAATCTTTAGTTTGCATATCAAGAATCTTCTCGAAAAGAGAAACGCATTTTTGAAGAGTAGCTATTGTTTCATCCTTCATCTCCAACATTTCTCTTAGGAAATCATTTTCCTGCTTGAGAAAGTCATAAGTAACCGCGATTTTCTGCTGTTGTTCTTCTCCTACACGCATAGGACCTTTTCCGTAGGCCAACCATTCTTCATTAATGCCAGTTGCACCACAAATTCGATTTATATCCATCTTTGTGAATACACCCTCGCCTTTGAGTTTTTTTCTAAACCCTGACGGGTCCAATCCGACAACTTTTGCAAAATCGCTACGAGAGTTATATTCGAAGCTGTCTACCAACGAAGCTACTCTTTGTAATACATCTTGATTATTCATATTCTTAACCTTTAAATTCCAACGATGTTTGCTCCTTGTTCTCTTTTGGTCTATAACCAAGTTTATTAAGAAGTTTTCTTATGTAATCAAGCCCCTTCTGGTAAACAAGAGTCTTGATAAAGATTCGAACCTCCGTACCGCAATTCTTTTTAGTTTCGATAGTCCGAAAATAGCCTGCATCGATATACTTCTGATAAGGAATATTATTAGACTGCAACACTTTCTGCTCTCGCAATATTGCAAACAGCTTATTCCTTCCAACAGCCACATAATTCAGAGTACTTGAAACAGCTTTCATTTCAACAGCATCTTTACTCTCTGCTACCGATTCGAAGAATTCAACCTTAGGAGCGTCTTCCCTTGCCTTAGCTTCAAGCTTCAGTCTCTGTTCGTATTGATCAGCCCACGCTCTAGCCGCTTCGGCAGGATTCGAGAAGTTCGGCATCACAAGCACCCCTTGCTTCAGCTTCTCCTCGCAAGCAATGAAGTACTTTCTTGCGATTCTGCCCTTCTCATTGTTTTCTACCATAGACAGCTCTTTCGCCATTTCTATTGAAAGTGCATATTCGACAGTCGGGCGACCACCATTTGAGTTATTCACAAATTTGTGAAAAACCTCAAAGTCTTTATTTTCTATGAAGCCGTACTGTTCGACACGTTGCTTTATCCAATCAGCAAATTGTCTCTTGTTTTCCAAGAACTGATGGAGCTCTCTTGCGTTAACAGCCTTACGGCCATCCTTCTCTTCGATTTTTATAATTTCCTCCATACTTCAATTTTTTAAAGTTTGTTACTCAACCGGAACAGCGGTAATAATCGCCGTATGGTTCTTGTAATCTGCCGATGTTGAGTATTTGAGCACACCCTTCGGCAAATCTTCATATTGAGCAAGCTGATAAGCGTATGTCACTGCCGACCTGACTGCTCTTGCGGACTCAAGCAGAAAGACTTCAAATTTTCCTGGTTTGATGTCCAATATGTCCTGTTTTGTTATTCTTGCAACTTTTTTCATCTTGGTTACTTAAATAATCCGTTTAAAATTTGGAGTTATGCGAAAAAAGTCGTATATTTGCAGTGTCAATGTAAAGTACGTACTTTCGGTCGCACAAGCCTCCGTTTGTAACGGCTTAGTTAGTTACTTGACCGTCAACGAGTGCAAAGGTACATGATTTTCGTGTAATCACCAAGGATTTTACACGATTTTCTTGTACCATTAACCTTTATTATCACTTTAGACGGTTTTAGTTACATATATAAAACTAAAAGTGTATGGCAGTAACAGAAAATCGTGTAGCAAGACTACAAGAAAGACTGAAGGAAGTAATGAAGTGCGAACAGCTTAACAAGCAGCAGTTCATGAAGGTGACCGATATAAGTAATATCGGCAGGAAGCTCGACGGCAAGGTTGCTATCACCAAGGTGGACATAAGCAAGATGAAGCGCTCATTGCTAGTTAACGACCAATGGCTCGAAACCGGCATCGGCCCGATGTACTTACCTGAAAAGCTAGATGAGAAGAAAAGAGAGCTAAACAGAATGTCCGGCAGCTATCCGCATCTACATATTGCTGACGACTTGATAAAAGAGGAAATAGAACGAGCAGCTCAGCATGCAAAAGACTGTTCGAGTCCATCAACGTCAGTAATAGCAAGCATGTTTGGCCACCATAACAACCAGAATATCGAAACTGGCACAGAACGGGCCAAAGAGCGAGAAGGAGAATCTCTTAATGATAAGAATGCCCAGCTCATTCAGATCATCAATGCCAAGGATGAGATTATCAAGGCAAAGGACAGCGAGATTCGTCTTCTCAGGAAGATTCTTGCAGATAACGGAATCGAGGTATAACATTATTATATATAAGGATTATGAAGAAGGTATTATTAGCAGCAGCATTTGCTTTGGCAGGAGTATCATTTTTCTCTTGCAGTAGTAGCAGTAGCGATGACGAACCATTCTCAATGAACGAGAGAGCCATTACCTTACAAAAGGGAGACAAGTACACTATCACCCATACAGGTAAGGCTTCCTGGTCTTCTGAAGACACCTTTGTCGCATCCGTGAACGACGGAGAGGTCACAGCCAATCACGTCGGTGAGACCGTCATATACGCAATGTCTGGAGGATCCAAGAGTCAATGTGACGTTACGGTAAGAGGTTTATACAATTACTTCAGAGAGCCATTGTGTAAACTAAACGCAACTCCTGAAGACGTAATGAGGTACGAGACCAGAAGCCTTGACACAAAGAAGAGCGACAGAACCATGCTTCTCTATTATCCAGCAATGAACGAGGATATAGATGTCGTAGCATACACTTTCAAGAACGACAAGCTAGTGAATGCCTTTGTAGCGATGACGATGCACGGAAACGCATCTCAGGCACTACAGATGATGAACAACTTTATGGGTGAAAGATATCTAGGTGGTATCTCAAGTCAGGGATACGTTTACATAAACGCTAAGTCAATGGACGCAGCAAGTAAGCAGGTGTTCGTTTCAAACACAATATCCGGTTACGAAGGAATAACGGCAGCGTTATATACACCATTGAAATAGAAAAAATCGCATTTCTGTGAGTAATATGTGAGTGAACAATCATTGATTGTATTGAAAATCATCAGTATCAGCACATTACCAATACATACGAGAGTCTTCCCAAGCCTGTGAGGCGGGTTCGACTCCCGTATCTCGCTCAAATACTGATAATCAGCCACTTACATCGTTTTTCACCATTAAAAACATAGTAAAATCCATCATTTTCACCCACAAAATAGGTACAAAAACGTGCATAATGTACGCCAATGTGAGTAGTTTTGTGAGTAATATGTGAGTAAAATTGAGTTGTGAGTAAAATCTGTGAGTAAGTATGAATAGCATCAAGACATACGTTGAAGGAAAGTCTCTCAAGGTTTTCTTCATCATCAGTTATCAGGGAAAGAGATTCCAGGTCTATACCGGTATCACGAGTACCGTCAAGTTCAGCGGGATGATCTTCCCGAAGAGTGTTCCGAACGCAAGAGCCAAGACGGCGATGCTTGCAAGGCTGTTTGCGTCCGTGGAGGAATATATCTATATGAACGGCGAACTTCCGGCAGCAAGGATGAAGGACGAAATCAAAGCCATCATCAACGGAAGGGCTGCATCTGTAGAGAAGAATATCCTCTACTACATCGATGAGTTCATCAAGACTAAGGCTAAGGATAGCACCAAGGAGATATTTCTAAGAACAAGGAAGAGGATTGAATCCTTCGATGAACATGCCGACTTCGACAGCATCGACAGAGACTGGCTCGAAAGATTCCAGGCGCATGAGCTTCTGAAAGGCCGCATGAGCGGTGGAATAGCCATCGACCTTAGAAACATACGTACGGTGTTCAACTGGGCCATAGATAATGAGATTACCACCAAATATCCTTTCCGTAAGTTTTCCATCAAGACGGAGCGTCAGCAGTACCTGTATCTGAGTGCCGAGGAGATGAGGGAGTATCGTGACTTTCCGGTAGAGCCTTTTATGGAGAAGTACCGTGACTTGTTCATGCTCGGGTTCTATCTGATAGGCATCAACCTCTCCGACCTGCTCGAACTTCCTGCCGACTGCATCAAGAGAGGGCGCATCCAGTACAAGCGCAACAAGACCGGCAGACTCTACGACATCAAGGTTGAACCGGAAGCAATGGAAATCATCAAGAAGTATAAGGGAAAGGACCATCTTCTGTGCATCCTGGATGACGGAACGAAGGAATCAAGCTTCCGAAGAACGTTAGGAGATTACCTGAAGAGAATCGGACCTACCGAGATGAAGAAGAATAAGCGTGGAGCCTTGATCAAGAAGGAAATCAAGCCGCTTCACAAGGATATAATATGGTATACGGCCAGAAGAAGCTGGGCTACCATAGCGGCGAGCATTGATATTCCGAAGGAAGTTATCGGAAAGGCTCTAGGGCATAGCGAGTGGGATTCCTCAACCACTGACCTTTATATTCAGTTCGACAATAAGAAGATAGACGAGGCGAACCGAAAAGTCATCGACTATCTGAACGGTTAACAAAGAAAATCCCCACGTCATTTGCCGATGGCGTGGGGAAAGTTGTTTTATGACAAGTATCTATTTATCGAGTTCGTTCAAATCCTTGGTAAGCTCAGAGATTTTATTGGAAATCTCATCACACCTCTTATCGAAATGATTCATCGCATCAACAAGTTGTCTCAATGTTATCTTGTGCTTGCAATAATTGACCTTGGCATGCTCGCATGACCATCTTTCCATCCACAACATTTCCAGTAAGAAGTCGTAGAGGCGGATAATCCTACCCTTCTTGACGATCTGATGTGCAGTATCCGACTCTTTCTCTGCCTTCTTCAGCTTTTCCTTTGTCTCTATAAGCTCTATCTCCAGCTTCTCTTTGCAGCGGTTGGTGTAGCAGACTTCAGAAATGAGAATAGTTACGATGACGAAATCAGCAAGCGCATCCCGGTTCCCAATGAAGCCTCCCGCAATACAGAGGCAAAAGCAGACGACAATGCACACGACAAAGATGTCGATGCGGTCGAAAATCATTTTTAATCTTTCTTTCATACGCTACAAATCGTTTTTATAATTATTGGTTACAATCCAGGAGCTCATTACAATATTGAATATCAGCAAGATAATAATGATTGCCCAGTACTGTACGTCGGTAAGTTCAATTGTGAGATAGTCAAAATCCTCGAAGTTTTTTCTATGCCATTCCTTTTCTACAATCGGACCGATATACTCGGCGTACTTTTCGAGATTTACAGGATTGCTCATAAACCAGTCTCTACTCTTGACACCAACAATCGGACTGTCACACCATGAAAATGCGTTGCACCACTTGACATTCTTGTTTTTGTCAATACCGACGCACACGACAAGCTCATTCTTGTTGCCTCCCTGCCAGTATGAGCGCTGCTTTTCAACAATTTCTACCGGCTTGTTCGTAAAGAACAGGACGAACACCCTAAACTGCTTCCGCTCGCCATAGTATCCGTTCAGCCATCTCATCGCCTTCTCCTGATTCTTCGGGATCTTCAGTCCGAGAACAGGATTCTGGTCGTAAAGAACGATATCCGGATACTCGAACAGTCCAAGCTTGCGTGCCTGCTGATAATCAATATCCTCAAACTTGAAAATAGAACGTGAGGCTTTCACTTTATTCTTGTAATCATGCTCCGAGGATAATGCGTATGAGTTTTCTATGGAACCATCCCACGCCCATTCCTGAGCATCACCATCCTTAGTGTAATAATCCCTGTGCATATCAATGAACACGCTAGGGGTTCCAAGAATCTTTCTGACTACATTGAACTCGTTGTCGGTCATGAAGTACTCCTCCTTGTTTCTAGCATCGAAATAAGTCCAACGTTCAGGGTGATTGTCAACATACGAGCAATCATACGTTTCCGTACGTTGATGCTTTCCGCTTCCAACGGTCCTTGTGCATGTGCGGTGTATGTACTCATTCCAGGCATCGTAATGACGGATTCTTGTCACGTAGCTTCCGAGATACTCCGTGTCGGCAGCATTGGACTGCTTGAACACGAACTCCATGAGGATGCCTATGAGGATGGATGGAACAATGAGTACTGCGTATTCCCACCAGGTGGTCTGCTTCCTGAAGAAAATCAACAGGAAAGCAGCAACCACGAATGGGATTAGGAATATGAATATTTCCATAAGCCGTTACTTCTTGAACAGGTCTACGTCGTTATCCTCTCCAAGCTGCATGATCATCTTTGTCTTGGATGAGGAGATAACCTTGTATTCGATAGGCTTGGTGTCAGATACGAACCACTTCGCCGGATATGTCTTCACGAGCGTCTCGTGCTCACGGATGATATCGAGCATTCTCTCCTGTGATGTCTGAAACTCGGAGCGCTGAATCTCTATGGACTGCATGAGGTCCTTGTATAGCGAAACGTCGAAGTTAGGGTTGCTTTCCTGAATCCATTTCATAAGTGAGCCGTCTCCCTTTGAGTATCTGCCCTCGATAAGCTTCGGATAGATGGACTCGAATGCGGACTTGTACTCATCCGTAACCTGTGCCTTCTGCTGAAGAACCTTCCACATCTTGTCGTGAACACCCTCAATCTTGCCACGCTGAGCCTCTGACTGCTGGCGAAGTGAGATTTCCTGGTTGTTGTAATGGAAATAACAACCGATAACTGAACCTGCGGCGAGTACTACTATTGCGAGTACTGATGCCAAAATAATGTTTTTTACACTCATATTATTTAAATATTAAAAATTATCCACTAGAACAATTCCTTGATTCTTCGGAAGTCCTCACCCTCTGGAACCGGGCAATCCTTCACCCACTCCATGTCCTTCACTTTCCACATAGACAGGTCTATGTCCTTAGGGAGAAGAGCCTTCATGTCTGCAAAGAGGTTGAGACGGAGGGAGCAGTCTGGGTCGAAACAGTCGTTGAGCTCTCCATTTCTCTTCTGCTCAAGCATCTTTGCGTTGATGTCGATAAACTCTTCAACATCCACCTTCTTGTGAGGCGTGAGGCAGATTCCGTCGAACTCGTAGCTGCAATCTCTGAGAATGTCAAAATCGAAGAATGCAGTATAGAGGTAGAACTTCGATTTCGGCAAGCCCATGGCGTATTGCGTCGCCTTGATGCCTCCGACAAGCCATGTTGTCAAATGGCCGCTACTAGGCAGCAGCGGTTCTCCACCAGTGATACTAATCTCTTCGTAGTCCAGTCTGTCAACTACCGGGATTTTCTCAAAGTCGAACTGGTTGTTGCAGCACATTGGACACTTGTTGTGACACTTTGCAGTCACCAGCAATCTTAGTTTCTTGTTCATAATCTCAATATATTTATCTAAGTACATAGGGAAAATTCTGCCTATGTATATTTTTATTTATGTTCAAAACCGATTTTCAGTCTGATTTAAAAGGTGGGATTTTCTCACCTTTTAGAACCCGAGCGTCTGAGGAATCTCAATGCCTACAAACTCCAGAAGGTCGCGGAACCTGTTATCATACCACTTAATCTGGGTCTGAGACTGAAAGTTCGGATCCTGGATATTCTGACCGAAGCATTCGAAGCCCTTGTTGAGCACCTTCCACTTCCAAGGCTTGTTCTTGTCTCTGCTCGGGCGTGTAGCTTCGTGGATAACACCCTTAGCCATCAGAATCTTGTTGAATGCAACAGGAGTGAAAGGAATGCCGTTTCCCTTAAGAAGGTCTTTCGCAGCGTGAAGCGTTGGAGCCTCTGTGCCGGCGTTGACACCTGAAGGAAGTGCGTCCGTAGGGATATCGAACTTTTCAGCAATCTTCTTTGCCCAGCATATCTTGCTTGCCTCGTTGAGATTGAGGGTCTTTATAGTCCAATCAGCAAAAGTAAGATTCACTTGCAGCTTATCGTTCAGGGATGTCTGAGCGATGCTATACTGACCCGTCTTGCGGATAGAAGGAAGAACCTCGCTAGTTACCCAACGTTTGAACTCCTTTGCACGCTCCTGTTTACTGCCAAAGATAAGTGAATAAACGCCACTCTCGTTAACAAAGGTAGAAGCAACTACCTGATAAGCATTCGTTCCATCAGCCTTTTTGCCAGTAACTACCCCCATGTCGCGTTTCGCTACATCGGGGGTGTCAACGTGTTTTGCTATTGCGTCACGACCATTTGAGTAACCTAACGCATTTGTTACGTCATTCGCACAAAACAGAAGCTCTTCACTTGTATCGTCGGTAATGACGCGTACTTGCCCAAACATAGGGTGATTAAAAATTGTAATATTATTCATAATCTCTAACTCTATTAATTTATATACATAACGCCTCTATATCCATAGGACTATTTAACGTCGTTTATCTCTAATATTAGCCTTGATACAAAGCTCCTCGAAGACCTGCTCGGCGTGATCAGTAACGGAGTTGAACATGATGTTCTCATCATCCTTCTTACGCCATACGACATCTACCCTTCTCAGACGCTTCTTCTGCTCCAGGAAAAGCTTTTTCAGCTCGGGGTAGTTGGCCCCATCTTTAATCTCTCGAAGATTATTGAGGCTTATGAGCATCTTGTTGTTGGTGAATATCGCCACAGACCCTCCATCCGGAATGGAACAGGCGACCGATACTATAGTAAGCAATTCCATCTTGTAGGCAATGGTGTTTACCTGTGCCTTCGACGAGATTTTATACGTATCATTCCCTTTAAGGATGATATAGGCTCCACCTGTGGCTGAGCCATCGTAGTTTCCTACAGCCTTTACATAGGCTACATAATTGTTCTCCATAATTTCCTCTACTAAATTATTATTATTATTTTTTATTTTCTCCCTCACACGCACGCTAGCATACTAGAAGCTATATATATTCTATAAGACTACCACTAACTAATAGTGTGAAAGCGTCAAAAACAGAAACACCAGCATTTAATCAGGCATTCCGAAGCCATTGTCCAATGGAACGAGAACGCCTTTCCTTGCAGTCGTGACACCTTTCTGGCTTTTCTTCATTTTGCCTCCGTATCCGTAGATGATGTGTCTGCCGCAACTTCTTTTTGCATCTCTGTCTGTGATGGCATACGAGCAAGGAATCGCAACATATACGTTATCTCCCTTCTCGAATGTCGGATTCTTCCTGCCGAATCTCATCAGCATCTTCTCGACCTGCCCTGGAGATCTTCTGTCTGCCATGTGCAGCTCGGCGTAGGTCGATGAGATTTCCTTCTTCTTCTTTAATCTCTTCTTTATACCACTTACGGAACCATGCGACATGCCAACTCCCTCCTGGAATTGCTTGATCGTAATGAATTTCGAGCGACACGAGCGAGTCTTATCTGTATTTCTACCACTAACGTGTGAGCTGTTCGCCTCTTCACTACCAATCTGTCTCAAAAACAAGAGTTCATTGAGTCTGTTGTAGATATCCTTGATGGTGTATTCTTTATTCACTTCGAGAGTGAACATGTTTGCGCCTTTGTAAGCCCTGCCATATCTGTTGAGCTTCCTTGTGTTATCCTTGAAGGATGCAACAGTGAAGCGACCATCGTCCTGGACGGAGAATAACTCGTCTGTCTTAATGGCGTTGAGTAAGAGCTTAGCTTTTGGCTGTCCGATGCGTAGGAAACTCATCAACTGTCTTGTTCCCATACCGAACATTACGGAATTGCTATGCTGCATCTTGCACCAGATGGCAAAGCACAATACGGTCATACGCTTACTCCTTTCTACCTTGGAGTAACTGCAAGCGTATCGCTCTACTAAATCTACTCTGATGTTCAATGCTTTTGGCATAGCTATATAAACGAAGAAACCCTAAACAGGGTCAAGCTGCTTAGGGAGTCTTCTATGATTAAAGTTCACTTAACGTGAACGAGAATCCAATTTTGTTGAGCGCTTCAAACCTTGACCCTTTGAATTGCGTTACAAAGATACGACGATTATTCTTACCCTCCAAATGCCTGATTTGTGTCAAAATTCCGCTCATTCAAGTAAAAAGTAAAAACAAAACTCTCGAAAGTGCTGATTTGGCTAGATGTTTCGATTGAAGTAAAAACAGGAATTCGTGTCATTCATTAAAGTATCAAATATTTACATTAACCCTTTTTAAGAAAAAAGAGCGTTTTTCGGTGTGTTTTTAGTGGTGACTTTTAATAAAATAGCCGCCCATCTGAGAAGTGATGAGCGGCTAGTTGTATGAGTACCTGCGATTACAGATGCCCTATATCCTCCTTGGATATCCAGGTTCCGTGACTTGGCTGTTTGTCAAGGGTACAACAGGTAAGGTCCTCAACCCCAAGCTCCTTGCACAGGTCCTCGTCATGAAAGTCAGCGTAGCACCACCACTTTGTCTCTTTGGTGGCGGTATCCTGCAATTCTAGTACGACATGAGGATAAAAATGATGTTCTGTACTTATGACTTTGTACATATAAGTTAAATTCGTTAATTGATGTTGAAGAAATATTGTTTTCTGAAATAAATCCACTATCTTTGCACATGTCTTCGGAAGACTTTAATCGAACCTTTATGGAATTGAAATAAAAATAAACTTCCGTTGACGGTCAATTCTTCGGAATTGTGGATTTAAACGCTCTTGATAGAGCAAATTTCTACTATCGTAGATGTCAGACTGTAATGGTCTGTGGTAGCCCCGGCTTCGGTCGGGGCTTTTTCGTTCTACTGCATCCGTAGAGATTCACTTTAATTGCTTTTTGAGCAAATTAAATATCATGTTTTCCTCTGCTTCGTCGAGGTTATAACAGGCGTGAGGGAGGATGGTAGTTTTCTTGTTATCTCGATGCAAATAGATAATATTCGCATTCTCATGCCATGGACGTGATTTATAGCATCGTTTCACCATCTCCGAGAACGACGTGTTCTCATTTCTTGCGAAGCTGGAATCCCAGGCATTCAGTAGTGCAACGACCTGCTTCCAACTTAATTCGTTTAACTCTATATTTCCATTTTCCTTCACCGTCTTTTCTAATATATTCTCCATATTCTTTTCGCTTAACCGTGTTGCGTAGGGCTAAAGTGTAATGAATTTAATAAACGTCTGCCATACTTGCGTGTCCGTACCATTGAGAGAATCTAATCTCATACCCGGTTTCTTCATCAATGAAGGTAGAATATCCGTTTTCCCATTGTCTTGGAACGTCCTCGGCTCTGTCGTATGCCGCAATAACCTCCTTTGCGGTATCGTCATTGCTGTCGAGCAAATCGTACTGACGATTGTCGTTCGCGTATTCCACTTCGCTATGAAGCAAAACGGACTTGTAACCAGAACCATCGTAATAGTTCCAATATGTAGGGCTGTCGAACCATTCGTTTTCCTTTCTCCAGGTCTTTGCGAAATCGTTTATCTTAGCAAGCAACTCATCGCTGATTTCTGAACCGATGCAAGCTTCGAGTTCGTTGTCTTCTCCATATAGAGACAGCTCGGCAGTGTTAACTCCGAACTTCTTCTCTATAGCCTTCATCATATCATACTCGCACTCACTCTCGTCGTTCTTCAGGGAATAATCGTAGCTGCTTCCATCTGCTGCACAATTTTCGATTTCCTTGGCCAATACAACGAGGTATCTTGGCTGATCATCTTCTTGCTGAAGATTCTCCAATACTACTATGTCGTCTCTTTTCATATCATTCGCTTGACCGTGATGCGGTAGGGCTTGGTTATTAATTGGCAGGAGCCGAAGCTCCTTGGTTTGGCTAATCGGGGCTAAATCTTAACGATCATCTTCACGACTTTGGAAACCGTTCTGTACTGAGGAAGCTCAATACCTAAACTCACGAGATAATCTTCTAGTGTCTTCTGAATCCACTCAAGCTTCTCGCCTCGCTGTTTACAGGTGTTAATGATGTCGCTAATCTCTGCGTTGTACTTTCTTTCCGATTCGTTACTAGCAGACTTCAAGGCCTTTTCCAGTTCTGCTACTCTATTCTTGAGATTTTGATTCTCTTCAACAAGTCTGTCATAGCTTGCAAGGATAGGCTTCATCTGCTGCTCGTAAGGCAAATCCTCATTCATTGTTTTCTTCATAATTCCAAATTTAGTTAATAATAGTCAGATTATTATATCTGTTTTTGGATAAAATCCCCTCCTACCCTCACGGGCAAGAGAGGACGAAACATTATTTAATTCACCGCCCGTATGGCCGATAGCTCAGCCCCATTTAATATGGAAAGTATCTTTGGCAGGGAGTATTGCTACTCCCCGGTTTTGGCTAGTTGTCTTGCTTGCCTCCCTTGATGACCTCGAACACTCGATGCTCCAGGTCTTCTGAGAGCAGGATGCCGTTCTCATCGCATGGCTGTCCCTTGTCATTGGTGAATACCAGCTTCTTCTCTTCTGCGAAGATTCCGAAGATTCTCAGAATCGCATACGTAGTCTCAACAACGCTGTCACCTCTCTCCTCTGCCTCCTTGTAGCAGGTAATGGTGCTAGGGTTGAGGTCTGTAGGGCAATCCTCGTAGTCGTCTGCCTCGTCGAGGTAATCTCTGTTGAGGTCTTCCAGTGCCTCAATCATCTGGGCGTTGGATGTTATCTCACCAGTGAGTACTTTCTTAAGGGTCTCGACCTCCTTCTTCTCGTACTTCTTCTGGCAATCGTACGCCATGTTCTGCAACTCTTCTTCTGTAAATCCTTCTAACATAATTCTAAAAACTTTAATTGGTTAAACAATGGCAGGAGATGGCTACTTGCCACCTCCAGTTTGGCTTAGTCCCTCATCTGGCTCGTCGTCGTCCTTATCATAGACTCCGAATAGCTTGAGGGTGTTGCTGTCGATTTCCGTCTTTCCGACGATGTAGCGCATCGTCATCTGAATGTTAGGTTTGCCGTTTGATAGATGGCCCATCATGACGGCGATCTGTTCCAATGGTACGCCTTTCTTGGAAAGATTCGTGGCGAACGAACGTCTGCCGGTGTGTGAGGAGATGAAGCGGTACTTCTTTCCGGTCTCCTCCCTTCCGGCCTTAAACACCTTCGTGTTCGTATCTATTCCGCATTCACGGCAGATGTCACGAAGGGTTCTGTTGAAGGTCATCTCGCTGATTTCGCCAGGGAGAGGCTCTGGACCCGTGCCGCTTACAAGGAACGGACGGAGCTTCTTGTGAAGAGGAACCCTTACCTCTGTCTTGGTCTTCTGTGCTACATACACCAGGAAGTGTCCGGTATCATCGATGTTCTCGGGAGTTATCCTCTGACAATCACTGTATCGTGCTCCACAGAGGCATTCCATGAGGAACATGCGCTGAACATATCTCTTCGTCTGTCCTCTTGGATTGTAATTGATGATTCTGTTTATCTCCTCATCCGAGAGATAGACGGACTGGACAGGAACAGCCTTCGTTCTGAGTATCTTTCCGAACGTAGGGCTGTTAATCTCCTTCGTCGCATCGTTCTCACGTATCACCGCCTTGATGGTGGCGCATACGGTCTTTGCGGAGTTTGGAGCGTAGTTCTCCTTGATCTTCTCAAAGAGGTCACGGAGGTTGTCGTCAGTGATGTCTTCCCACAATGGCTTGTGGCCCAACAGCTCATCGAACATTCTCACGACCTTAATGAACTTCGGATACTTCCAAATGTAAGCTCCGTAGAAGGTGTTGTGCCTCCACGCGTTACCGTGATAGTCGGCGAACCAACCCTGCTTGATAGCGAGCTTGTACTTCTCCTGCTGAACAGGAGTCAACAGTCGTTCCCAGTCTCTTGTCTTGATTCTTAATTCTTCTGTCATAATTCTAATATTTTGGTTACTAGTGGCAAAGATACTAAAAGTTTATAATATAAACCATCATCTTTGCCGTTTTTAACGCTAAATTAACTTTCGAGCTCATCGTTTAGCTCGTAGGCAATACGGGCGAGCGACTCGAAATCCATCTCAAAATCCATAGGGGATACTCTCTTCACCACTCTTTTGTAGCTCATCATACGTAGCGTGATAGTCGGGATAGCGGTATCCTCGCCGTTAGTTTCAATGAGGACAGCTTCGAAAAGCCCATCGCTGCACTTAACCGGGTTCTTAAGTTCCTTGCTTAGGATTCCGTGTTCTCTCATTATCTCACGGATGGTGCATGCAAGCTCCATCTTTGCTGTTGAACGCAACTCGTCAATCTCGTCTTTCAATTCTTTTCTATCCATAATCTTAATATTTTGGTTTATAGAAACCGCTACGATATGTAACGGTTTGGTTTGGCTAAACCCTGTTCGTGAATCCGCTCTCTAGCTTATCTCGGACAATATTCTTGAATCGACCAAGCATCTCATCCAACTCCCATCTGTTAGGATTGTTGTAGAGACCGGATGCGTAGGTCCTCGCATTCTCCAAAGATGCAAGGATGTTACGAATAGCCTGCATCTCATCGTCAGTGGAATCATAGCAGTCAAAGCTGCAAGTAAGTCCGTTGTCGTAGTTATCGAACTTCTTGCTCGGGTAGGCTTGGTTGTGGTATTTCACGACCAACTCCCTTAGCATCTCCTTGCAGTCAACCATGTCGTTGATAATGTCTTGCAGGTCATATGGGGCGCCATTTGTTCCGTGTCCATCTGGCCCAACCCAATTAATAGCCTCCTCGCTTGGGTCAAAGCCTCTCCAGTACTCCTCCAGCTTGTCGGCGAAGTCGCACTCGTTGTCCTTCTCGAACCAGATAGAAACAATGAAATCTTGGTCTTGTGGGGAATACTTCTCTAACTCGACGCAAACCTCACCTCTTTCGTTAGGTGTATCGTCAACATTATAACTCCAGTCTAATTCCTCAGCTAATTTTAAAAAATCATTCATATCTTTAATTTTAATTGGTTAATACTAGGAGCGTGAAACAATAATGTTCCACGCCTTGTTTGGCTTTACACCGGCAGAGACACGATATATTCCTTCTTTTTCTTTCGTGTTCTGCTCTTCACAGTGAATCCACAAAAATCTCTCAGCCACCCGGCAGCATTGCCGATGAATGGCTCGTTCACCATAAGGATAGGACGAAGCATCCCGTTTTTCTTCATGCACTGATAGTCGATGAAGTCGAACTGGTCATCCGGGTCATCGCACTTCTTCTCCCACACGCTGACATCGAGATAGTCGATGAAGTCTCCCTCTGGCGGGTTATCCATCTCGATGAATCTCTTCGGCGTAAGGAGAATCGTATCCTTAGGCTCGTGTGTCATAAAGAAATTCTCTATAACCTCGTTGAACTTGTTCATGTCCATCTGTTTCTGGACAATGCCCTTTCTCTTCATGATGTCAGAAGCTTTGAGCATTTTTGTTCCTCTTCTTGCTGTTGCCATAATTCACAAAATTTTAAATGGTTAGACATAGTACCCTCCGAAGAGGGCTTTTGGCTAGTGTGCAAGGAATCCTACCGCCTGGCCCTTGCCGATGGACCAGCATAGTCTGTCTTCCTTCAGGCACTCTGTACAGTTGCCTGTACAGAGCAACGTTCCTTCCGGTGCTGATGTCTCACTCTCGAAGATAGGATGTGCCTCCGGGAATCCGTGACGGTTGTCCATCTTGAGGCCAAGCCATCCACTGAAGAGGATATGCATGTTCTCTGGAATGACGTTGCCCTCATCGAGATACTCGTTACATACATCGAACATCTTGGTGAACGCCAGGAACTTGGTATCCTTATGTTTGCGAGCAATCTCGCACATATTGCCAAGATACCATTTATTTTGGATGTCACCGCCGATGTGGTATCTGAATGCTCTAGGATAGCGGTAGTTGAGGTAGTCATCAATCTCCTTGAAGTATCGCTCGGGATCCTCATGGTAGATTGCCGAGTTGATGGCTCTCGTCTTGATAACCTCCTTGTAAATCATATCGTTGCGGAGGTCATAGCAGCTCTTGGCACAGACCCCGCAGTTCCCGCAGTTCATGACCGGGATAAGCGATACGGATGGGATTGCTCCCAATTTGCTGTTACCATCACTGATTTTGACATGCAAGTCGCTAACGTTCTCCACTGCATTCTCATAAGCTGCCTGTGCCTTAGACAGGCGATTCTTCATACCTTCCTTGTTTAATGTCCAGTAATTTCTACTCATAATTCTAATTTAATTGGTTAATACTTGGGGAACAAAAACCGGCGTGTCTCACGACAGACCGGCTTGAACCATTTAAACATAATCTAGTTATGATATGAGTAGTCAGCCGCTGTTAACGACTGACCTTTTGGCTAATCTTCATCTACTTTTACATTGTAGTGAAATCTTACAGTAAGGTAGTCCATACACAGAGAGAATGTATAGATTAAAGGCTCTGCCTGGCGTTCGTCGAGATACTGCTTCGTCTCGTAACAATATATGTTGTTCTTGGACTCGCCTGTTAGTCGTTTGACAATCTCTCTGCCCCATTCTGACGTACGCCACGGGCTTAGCATTTTGATAGACAGGTAGTTTCCATTATACTCTATCATTGTAGGTACACCGCTGACAAATCCCAATGAGAACTTATTGCTAAGATATTGCGAATCATCAAAGATAGCATCGAGAAGTGATTCCTCAACGACATTCTTTCCATCAATAGGAGCCTTTATATACTTTCTTGTGTCTACATTAATCTCTTTCATAATTCTTTATTTTATTGGTTAAACATGGAATCGGTTACCTAATCAGTAACCGACTTTTGGCTAGAATGGCTCCCGGCTGGCGCCTTGCTTTAGTAGTTTGATCTGGAGAGCTTTAGCTCGAAGGATTACCTCCAGTAGTAACTGGAGGAGATCCTCTCGTTGCAGAAGCTCTTGTAAATTACTGCCGGGCCACCATTCTTCAGGCGGCGAAACTTGCATCTTACTGATGATTACTTCTTATCGTCATCACTCTTCTTCCACTCGTCCATCTTGCCCTGGATATCGATACCGGACTCCTTGATGAGCTGCTTGAGAACACCGAGCATTCTCCAACCCTCTTCGTCGTAGAGCTTGGCTTTGGACTCAAGCTCCTTCAGAGAGTTGACTTCTGACATCTTTCGTCCGCCCTTCAGGAATCTTGCTCCGTGGAACATGATGAGGTTGCGCATGGTGTAATAAGCGCCAGAACCTTTGTAGGCATTGATGAAAGCATCAGCCTGCTTGGTATTCCATTCGAGATGCTTGCGGTTCTTGTTGAACTTGTGAACTGCATCATAGAGCTGCTTGTATGTAGGGACAGCCGCCATCTCGTTAGCAATCTCTCTGAGAGGAGTGAAGACCTTCTTCTCTAAGTCTGCAACGAAAATGTCCTTGTTCTGAAGACGAACGTAAGGATTACCCTTGCAGGTGTGCTTGTATGCCTTCTTCTCGTTTCCATCCTTGTCTTTCTTGACATTGTAGATAAGATTGTCGTCCACGTACTTACGGAGCTTGCTGATGTAGTCTGTAGCCATGTCGCTGGCAACGTCGCCGTTAAACCATCGGTTTCTAGCACCGACATTGTCAAGGTCTCCGTGCTCTGACATCTTTACCTGAGCATAGAGCTCATTTTCCAACATGCGCCACTGGTACTCGTAGCCCTTGCGCTGCAATACCTCATTGAACGTGAGCTTGTCTGTCTCCATCTGTCTGAGCATGTGGAACATCTGAGACATAACCCAACGACGGAACAGCTTCCAGTTGCTTACGTATCCACCCTCGACAATCTTCTTGCCTACCGCATCGATGGTCGCATCGTCCATGTCTACAGGAACCGCTGCTCCATTCTCGATCTTGACAAGCTGGTCGTCACCGAGAGGGAAGTACTTACTTACGTCAACGCCTGCTGCCTTAAGAGCTTCGAGACGCATCTGCGCCTTGGTCTTCTTGGTAGCTGCTGTAGCCTCTACGTTCTTTGTTACGATGTTCAAGTTCTCACCAGTGATTGTTACAATCTGCTTCATAATTCTATAAAATTTAAAATGGTTTGTAATAAATTATTTAACTCTAGTGGATGAGGCTTACGCCCCACCCTTGTTTGGCTCAATCCAGTCTCTGAGGATAATCAGGTCCTTATCGTTCTTGGAACGCCAGAACCACGTTCCCCACGAGCAATCCCAAAAGAGGTTGCCTCTGAGCAGCTGAATCAGTACGTACAACTCTAGCTTGCATCTCGCTACCTCACGTCGCTCTCCGTACATCATATCTTCGTCTGAGAGTTCTTTCTCAGGCAAAGCCTTAAAGTAGTACCGGCGATGCGACTCGGAACGCTCAGACGGCACAGAATGCTTGTACGCTGCATATCTCTGCTCGATGCCGACAAACACAACCTCAGGTGTAAGGTAAGGCGTGTCCTTCTGCTTGTCTTCCTCGGACATTACTACCTTTCCGTTCACTCTACATGTTCTCTTCTGAAAGTTGATAGTGAACTTTGCACCATTCTCAACTGCATTGATAATCTCGTCGTATGTCATATTCTTAAAATGTTGGTTAATAGGGATAGTGCTTATTCTAGCACTATCAGATTGACTTTTTCGAGTTCACCGTTACTAAGTACATTATCCTCGTGCCCGAAGTGGATATAGAACTTATCTCCGTTCGCCCACTCCATCGCACGCATATACAGCCAGTGTGCCTCCTCGATAGAGAATCCGTCTGCGCTTACTGAATCAAGCATCTCGCCCATGCAAACTACGGATTCCAAGTACTCTTTCTTGATTTCATCAAGCTTCTTTAGTAATTTACTGTCCATAATTCTCAAAATATTGGTTAATAAGAATCCCACTATTGCGTGGGATTTTTTAGCCTGGCCATACTTCTGCGGTCTTGCAATCTATATCTCCGCACATAACCGCATAACCATTTGCCCATGCATCATACGCCTTTTTTCTAGCTTCCTCTTCGCTACTTGCCTCAACGTCCACAAATCCGTTCGACGTTTCTACAATTCCTACACGATATTTTCTTCTCATAATTCTAAAAAGTATTGGTTAATAGGAGTGCGCTCAGAGAATCTGTTGCGTAACTATAAGGTCTTGATTAATACTGTATCTGAGTCCTGACGGATCCAGGTAATCACCTGGATGCTCAGGATGATTGATACCGTATTGTACAATCTATTCTCCTTGCCGCACCATTCGGCTCGCAATAACCTAGTCTGGCTCAACCTGACACGTTGCATTGCTTTAAGTTTTCGATTAATGGCGTGACATTGCGGAGAAGCCACATCCGGAAGCGTAAGCTTCCATATCCTTGGCTTCGTATCAATGAAACGCTCGATGAACTCTCAGAACTTGCCAGACATCGCTGCAATGCGCATGACTTATCTCATGTATTATGTTGCATGGATATATGTTCGTGATTAGGTCCCGTGATTGGATACCTGTGTCAGCGGTGACAACGGCTAGGCACAGGAATTCCACTTACGGGACATTAAACCTCATACTCTTGATAAGTCGTGATGCAATTCACTTTTGGTTGTTTGTAGGTACACTCATAGGGCTGTTGCCTTCCTCTATCTTGACGATTGAGGGATCTTGCAATACGCGAGATATCTGGTATTACCAGACATATCGCGTTGATACAGAGATCGCGACATAAAGAATTCCTCCTCGTGTACCTCGTTTGGCAATAACGTTGTCTTTATCTGAGAGCGTGGCACGTAGCTATAGCAGCTTGATTGGGGCTGTTATAATCGCCGGATGACGCTGGGGATTCCCAGCATTAGCCGGCGAGTACAACAGTCACTCATAAATTCACTCTCCTCTAAAGACTACCCTCGTGCTCTGGTAATTCCCTGACCGATGGCTTGGCACAATACTTTATGATTCTGATTTCAGCACAGGATTCGCCAGATTAGCGGATCCACGACAATGCGTGTATTGCGCAGCCGTCGAGGATCCTCTAATCTGGTTAGTGAACCTGTGGTATAAACATTGCCATCCATCAGGGAGTGGTGGTGTGCGCCACCGGTGGAAGTCGTACGGACTGGCACATTTCTGTACTTCATTGATGAGCTGCGCCTTGTGCGTCATACGAGGGGCCCGAGGTGTCTCAAGTTGTAAACTTGGATAACTTGGTCCCATCGGATGATGTTTTCGAGGCTTAGCCTGAATCTGTCCGTCCTTCTTCCACGTCCGTGTGCTCGGTTACAGAGTATGCCGGTCAGAAGATACTGCGCATAGCTTTATCAGATTGATAATATCCTGGTGGAGAGGATCGCAGGACCGTCTCCATTCGGAGACAGGCCCGCGATCGTGCGAGACCGGATGTTTAAAACATTCTTCTTCATCCCGGCAAATCCTTGCGCTAGGTGCTAATCTACAGAGTATTCACCAATGTGTTGTACGCTGCCCTGCTCGTTCGCAAGGCATTCTGAGCACAACCTATCGATAGATAGCCCTTGATTTCGCTCTCTGTCTTACCCCTGTTGGCTTTCACGTTTCTCCCTCTGCCTCTGTCTATACAACCGACATTCTGAGTCTTCACGTATCCGAGTCCACCGACTTTCTTCTTACCTGTCTTGACCGCACGGATGCAGTCCATGACGAAGGTATTGAGCTTGTCGATGTCCTCTTTCACGTTTATGACCGGAAGAACCTGAGTAGCCCAGGAATAATCGCAGTACCCCTTGTAGAGATATCTGTTTACTGCATTGACGGCTTTCGTCATCGTGGTATCACGCTTCTTTATCGTCCTTTTCTCAATCTCCTTCTGGAAGGTCTTGATACGTGTGGACGACAGGGATATATTATGACCCTTGATGGAATATCCGAGGAACTTGAACCAGTGATTTGCGTCAAGATACTCAACCTTCTTCGGGTTGAGCGTCATCTGCATCATATCCAGCTCGCTCTTCATGATATCCATGGCTTTCTCATAGTCTTCACCGACAAACAGCGTATCATCTGAATAGCGGACGTAATATCCGTTAAGCTTAGATAGCTTGTCGTCAAGATGATAGAGAATGACATCAGCCAGCCATGCAGCAACAGAGCATCCCTGCTTGAGGGACTGATACTTCTCACAGAGGTTGTTGTCCTCATCGAAATAGATATCTGTGTGATAGTAGTCACGAATGACATCTATCAGTGCAGATTTTCCAAACTTCTCCTCTACTTTGTCAAATGCCCAATCAATGAATCGAATGGGCACGGAATCGAAGTACTTGGAGAAGTCACCTTTCCATCCGATGATTTTTCCCTCTGCCGAGTATATTATCCGAGACACATCTTGCACCACACGACCGCAGCCGATACCTTTCTGGTACGACGTGCAGCGTGGATGCACCATCTCTGGCATCAGCTCGAACAAGAGGTCGTTTGCTATACTCAGGAGAATTCTATCCACAGCCTCATTCACATAGACCGTACGGTAATCTCCGTTGTCTTTCGGAATCTTGGCTGTATGAGGCGGCATTATCTTGTAATTGCCGCTCTTGATCCTCTGATACATAGTCAGACGAGCCTTCGGTGTAGTCAGCTGATACATTACTGCTTTGTTCATGTCCTTGAACAAGCCTTTCTCAATGGCATACTGCCATCTGGCTTTCTCAAAGAACATTTCTAGGATTCTGTCTTCATTCATAATTCTTCTTGTTTTGGTTATAGCGAGAGGGAGCTACCCTCTCTTTTTAGGCGTGCTTGTTGACTGCAAAATCCTCACATACCTTTCTGAAGATTTCGTTATTGAGGAATAGGGAGAAATCAGACTTATCTCTAAACCAATGCTTTTCCTCGTAGTATGGAGGTATCGAGATACCAATGCTTTCGAGGAAGGATAAGTCGGCGTCGTTCTTGTGTTGTATTCCAACCCATGCAAGCTTTCCGTTTATCACGTACATTTCCCCTTTGTCTCCAAGTCTGTAGTTCACGTGCCATACGATGGCATCTACAATTCTTTCTTTTTCTGTCATATTCGTAATGTTTTGGTTATTGTGCGCAGTCCTTAGCTGCGCTTTTTAGGCAATGTTATTTCATCGCAGGGGAAGCACTGGTCTATAGGCCACCAGAACTCGTTATCAATTCCCGCGAATCCTCTTTCCTCTGAAACGTGAGTAACAACATGTTCCTTTGATTGGGAATGTATGTCGCAGTATACCCTCGTTCCTACTTTGATTTTCTTCATATCTATAATGCTTTGGTTATTGGTAGGGAGATTGCTCTCCCCGTTTGGCTAGTCGATGTGCTGATAAGTCTCGCCGTAATCTTTCTCGTAATCTGCGTAGAACTGCTGATCATCTTCAACCTCTACTGTTTTGCCGCAGTAATTGTCAGAATCGAGAACGATAACGGAATCGTTGTAGGCCGTTTCCACTTGTTTCAGTGCGTCAGCCTCACTCTCGGCATCAACGCTGACTACCTTGTTTAAAGTCTCTGTGACTGATACGTAATATCTCTTCATAATCTTTAATAATTTGGTTAATAATGTCAGAGGGATTGCTCCCTCCGTTTTTAAGGCTTCTTGATATTAATGATACCTGTCACGCTCATAGCGTCTGATGGCTCAAACTTGTCAGGCTCTAAGCCACAATCTGTGTAGCCGAATAGAGAATCCACACAAGCGTCATACCATTCTGTTTCGTCTGGTTCGTAATCATCCGGCGCATCTTCTGGACACGCCAGCTCTAATACATCCCAGTAATTAAGAAGATAGCCCTTGTACGCAATCTGAGGATCAGACCACTCTCCACGTGAGATAAAGCAGATAGTCTTACCTGCAACGTTGTCACGATGGATCTTAAAAAACTTGTCAAATACCTTTTTTGCTTCTTTTGTCATAAGTCTCTTTTGTTTAATTGGTTAATAGTGATAGCCCGAAGGCTATCTTTAGGCTAATGCGTTCAACAATCTGTGTGCGTTGTATGCGACAGGATTCTGATACATCATCTCCGCATTGATTCTACGCTCACAAATCTCCATACATCTCTCGTGTGCGATATTCTCGGACAAGGCATCTAACTCGATATGGGTGCTGCCAGATGATGGCTTGCCCACACAATACTTGTGCCCGTCACGATAGCACACGATTCTTCTGTTCACACGATAGAAGGTTCTGTTTCCCTTCTGTGAAATTGTAATCTTTCCCATAATTCTTTGTAATTTGATTGATAGAAGAGGAGCATGCAAGCTCCCCTTGTTAGGCTGTTTCTTTTAGTTTGATTCCATTCTCTTCGAGAGCGACCTTGATCAGTTCGTCAGAGTCCTCGTAGTACTCTCCCCAACAGGAATCAATCTGCTCCCAGTCGTAGTCGTCCTCCGGCTCACGACCTATTTCCGTGAAGACTTTCTTGTAATGGACTTTCTTCTCTAAGACGAACCCCTTGACATCTCCCCACATCCAAAGACCTATGCACTTAACCTCATACTCAAATAAGTCCAAGGCTCGCTTTCTCCAGTTTTTTGTATTAGTGTCACAATATTTGGAGAAACGCTTCTTGTCGCAGTAGGCATATCCGCTGACATAATCTCCCTGATTGTAGCCAGTAGATGACCACTCGTAGAATGCAATATCCTTGCAGTCATGCAGAAGATACGTGAAATCGTCCTCTTCGAGGATATCACAAAGCTCCTCTCTATAGTCGAATCTCTTCAAGTCGCTCGGACAGAACTCTTCGTGGTTGTACCACTCACCCTTGTACAGATTCTCAAGATACCATATGTGCTCGCTCTTGTCATAGCGCATACGGAAGCTATCGACATTTTCGCTATTGATGTAGTCGATAATCTTCTTTTGTGACACATATTTGCAGACAAGCTCTTTCAAAGCATCCTCTGCATTTTTAGCGTCAACTTCGCTGCTGCAACCACGAGACAGACCTCTATTGTATCCGTATTCGGAATAGTCCCAGAAGTAAACTCCCACCAAATCCCATTCTGTGCAAGGGCATTCGGCATCCTCATCCTGGTAAATGGTGATTCTGTAATCACCGATTTCCTTCTTTGCAAATTCGTAACTCATATCTAATATCATTTAAATGGTTTAACATTGAATATCCCCATGCTAGGGGATATTGTTAGGCTTCCTCATAATCTTCCTCCATCATGGAGTGAACCTCTTCAAGGTAATTGCCGAAATTGTACTTGATGTTGTACGTGCCGAACGCCTTGAAATACCATTCTTCGAGATATTCTCTGTCCTTGTTAGCCTGCTCGCTGTCTTCTGCGGCATCAAGTCTGGCTACCATCTGAGGATACAAATCGTAGTAATCGTCGCCATCGTAGTCCGTCGCCCAGAACGTACCTGTAACGTGTCTGGGATAATCGTTGTACAGATTTGCAAAATTACCATCCATGCGCTGGTCGTTAAGATGGAGATATTTCTTCATCTCTCTGTTTACCTTGTGAGTAAGCTCCCATGCAAGGGACTGGATATTCTCTCTAAGCATATCTGCAATGTATTCTTCCAAATCTTCTGCGTCATCGAATTCCTCCAGACACTCACGATAGAGGCCCTCAATTACCTTGGCGAAGCTTTCAACACCGATATAATCGGATACTTTCTCGATAACTTCACCCTTGTTGTTCATAACAACTTCTACAATATTCTTTTCCATAATTCATCTGTTTAAATGGTTCATAATGGTTCCCTCCGAAGAGGGATTTTAGCTGATTAAACTCTCATTGAGCGTGTACTCATCAATGTCGTACTCGTAATCGGATTCGTTGCACTGGGATTGATGGCGGTAACTACGCAAATCCTCAATCTGCTCTTTTGTTGCTCCGTCGTCCTTGGCTACCTTACAACATCTTCTGATACTACCTGCTAAAACAAGTAATTCGCGGCTATCGTATGTATGCCAGTTGTCTGTGCGATAGAGCGCATAAATTTTCTTTGCCATAATTCTATTTTTAAATGGTTAATAATGGTTCCCCACATTATCGTGGGGAGTTTTAGCTAATTATGGCGATATCGCCACATTTTCTGTAGAAATGCTTGTATGCTTCAAGCTCATCTGTCCCAGGAACATCTGTAACCTCTAGTTTGCCGGTATCCTTATTCACCTCAGCTACTGAGAATGTATTGTCATGCGTCCACTTGATGAGATCCACGCGTCTTACCTCGTTCTCTGCTGAATCAACGATTTCGCACTTCAGCAAATCGTCATTCAAAATTTTCTCTAAGTTACTCATAATTTACAGATTAATTATAGTTACACATTACTTCTGACTCACTTACAATTTCAGCACAATACTTGCAGCGATGGCACATTATGTAGCCTTTTGCCAGTAATTTGCTGAACTTCGGGTATGGGCATTTCTCGCCCATGCCAGCTCTCGTAATCTCAATTTTCTTCATATTTCAATCTGTTTGGTTAATAGAAATCCCCACCCGTGAGAGTGAGGATTGGTTTGGCTACGGCAGCTGGCTAGCCTTTGCCGCATTCTCGCAGTTGGTAGCCGTTGGGACTCCCTTCCACATCGTTCCAAAATGATCTACGCAAAGAATCCACAAGTCAAGCTTGTCTGAGTAAGAGAAGATAAGATCAGGGAAATTCTTCTGCATCCATTCCTTGTCTTCACCGCTCATGTTAGTGAGGAACCACTGGAATATCTCGATTCCGTTCCTGCCGTCTTCGTCTTCATTCGCCCACTCTGGATACTCGATGTTCTCAATCACTGATTCGTCATTCTCTACAATCTCGTTACAGAGGATGAACGCACTTCTTAGCCAGTGTACGGCTGTGTAGTAATCCGTTATCATATAATTCTAATATTTGGTTAATAATCGTACTCCCCAAGTGAATGGGGAGATTTTAGGCTAAAAAATGTAGATAGCCGTAGTTCTTGCACAAACGGCATACAGCTGTCCGCTGTCGCCACGAAGCAGCATTCCGTTGCATCCGTACACACCGGAAGAATAGCCTACCTGACGATAGTCTTCCGGGATATCTCTACGACTTGAGCTGTATGTTACATCTTTGGCAGCTCCTACCTTAACGAGTCTTTTCAACTCTTTCTGTGTCATTTTCTCCATAATTCTACTAATTAAAATGGTTAAACATGGTAGAGGGCATAAGCCCTCATTTTTTAGACTAAACAATCCATCTTTGACTCGTAAGCGATACCACGAAGGAATTTATCAATCTCACGCAGGTTCGCCTGTGTCGCATTTTGATACGTCTTCTTTGTCACGTTGTTCCAGATACAGATATCTACTGATGTGTCGGAATTCTCGCCTTCAGGGAATAATGAGGCAAACTCCTCTTCTGTCATTGGCTCGTATCCGTCCTTCCCGATTTTGTAATTCGGGTCTCTGTCATCTCTCAGTCTATACAGACGATAAGCCAGCTGCATAGATACGTCGAGCTCTCCAAGTCGAAGACACTTGATGAATCTTCCATCACCTCCCTCTGCCATTATACCTACAGAGTTCTTGCGTAGGAATTTATACAGCCAGTCTGTCTTAATCTCGTGCTCATCGCTGACTTTACCTCGGAACATCTTGATTTCGTCAATTGTTGCTTCATCAAGATATTCGTTGTCTGTACGATTGACCAATACGAGATTATCATCCGAATCCCACTCCTCATTGAGGTAGTTTCTCTTTATACAAATATTCATATTTCTCAAAATTAAATGGTTTAACATGGTTTCTGTGCAGATAGACTGCACAGAATGTTTGCTAAAATCTGCGAGGACGCATGTACGCACGCTCAATTTCCTGAGCTTTCTTGTCCACACGGGCGGCACGTCTGTAATACTCGCTCCTGTCGAGCTTCTTTCTCGCACACTCCTCGCTGATAACTGCCTTGTGGCTCGCTACGAGCCTTGCAAGGAACTTTCTGTCTTCTTCTGACATATTCTGAATTTTATTGGTTAATAATTGAAGCAGGACACAGGACGTGCCCCGCAGTTTTGACTACTTGTTTTCACACGAGATATGGCTAGGGCAGCAGTACGTCGTCCCGTTGTGTATGCCTAAGAAACAACAGCCTACACATTTATCCGTTACGACATCCCACGCACGATCTATTCCGTGTCTGTCAGTTACTCTTACTGTTTCCATAATTCTAATATGTTTTGGTTAATAGCAGGCAGCACATTATTATCGTACTGCCCAGTTTGGCTAGAGATTGTACACCGGACTTTCTGATGCATTCAGGATAGAACTGCCGGTGAGAATGGAGAATGCACAGGGATCAAAATCATCGAAATTCTTCATTCTCTCGATTTTTTTCTGTACTACATCACGTATGGATGATAGATTCAGCCTGCCGTCGATAGGCATGATAGAATCCATGCCAACCATCTCTACGGTTTCTTCTTCATCCGTAAATCTCATGTTCACAAGGTCAAACTTGTTGATCTTGTGATAAAATTGTACCCATTTACTCATAATTCTACATTTTTGGTTTGTAGGAGAGGGAGATAAAACTCCCTCATTTTTCAGGCTGTGTGATCAGCGGAAAAGCTATGAGGCCTGGTATAAGACGAGAAAATTCAAAAACTTCCCGTACTCGAAATCTATATTCTCACGGCTGTCGTATACGCTCAAATGCACAAAAATGTTGTCCTTCATCTCGTCACACTTCATAATAGCGGCATACGCTGTAACGTATTCCCCATTTGAACCGACGCTTACATTTGTTGTCAAATACTCGTCACCGAACAAATCACGCTGCATCCCCTGCAATTTAGGCAGGACGGTGTTACACAGATAATTTCTCTTTTCTTCCCATTCAGGGTACTTTAATTTCTTCATAATCTAAAATATTGGTGAATAGTATGCGTGACAATCGCCACGCACATTTTAGCTCATGCACAATACTGCAATCTCAGAGAAGCTCTTGGAGATAGCCTCCTTGCTACGGAAATCCCTGTAGCCTCTGGTATTGTTGTTGTGCCACTGGCGTGCAGCAATCTTGATTTTCTCCATCTCATGGAGCAACGCACGCTCAAAGTTTTTCTGTGATTTTCTGTCTTGCATAATTCTTCCGTTTAAATGGTTTAACATAGTATGCCCAGGAAAATGCCTGAGCACATTTTAGCTAGTTTACTTCATAGAACAATATAACTTCATCCTCACAGTAGTCGATAGTGTAATCAGGCGTACAATTCTCATGGAATGGGCATATAGCATCCTTTTTCTCGTACACGACAATCCACTCTCCAGGAGGAAGCATGAAACTCTCTCTTGTTCCGTAGAATTTCTTTGTGTCGATTTTCTCTAAGTGCATATAAATACCCCACTCAGAGTTATCTAACCCTTCTGCATTAATCTTGTCGATTAAATTAAATGTCTTGTAGTTCATATCTCTAATATTTTTGGTTAATAGAAGAGAGGAGAAGAAACTCCTCTCAGATTTGGCTACTTTCTGAGACCTACGAACATTGTAGGTCCCTCTGCTGTGTAACTGGCGTTAAGCTCTGAAATCTCGTTAGCTTGAGAAATAACGGTCTTTCTAAGCATTACGTTTGCCCTATAGCAATTGAATAGGGTAATTGATACTACAAACAATGCAAAGCACACTACAATAAATAATGTCACGAAAATATTCTTCTTCATAATTCTTAAAATTTGGTTAATACTAGAACTGCCTGAATAATATATCCAGGCGGTGTTCGGCTATCGGAAAGAAAGCACGTACTTTATGTATGACTCCGTTTCCTCTTTTATCCACTTAAAGGCAGCTCTTGAGCGGAAATCTTCCATCTGACAAGGATGGTTCTGCAACTCCACGAAAATGTTATATACCACATTTTTCATGTGCGCTACAACATTCTCCTCTGGCAATCTCTCTCCCACCATATCATAGATAAGTGGAATCATCTTGCGTACTGATGGCACGCAAACCTTTAAGAAGGTTGTACGAGATTCCTTGCTACCCTCAAATTTGAACTCTTTTACCACCTCAGGTAAAATGTCCTGAGAGAATCGTGAGATTTCTCTCTCACGAATAATTCTGTCAATACTAATCATAATTCTGTAATTTAATTGGTTGATATTGTACCCTGCATGCAGCAGGGAGATTTTAGGCTACAGAATTTTACTCAGTATTTCACTCAGTGGAAAATGCTTCTCAATAACAACACCCAGCATCATAGCTAGAGAGCTGCAAGCAGGCAAGATAAACCACATGTACTCATCGCAAAATTCCTTGATTCTCTGTTTCATAATTCTAATTTTATTTGGTTAATACTAGATACCGCCCGAATATCTCCAAGCGGTAGTTTTGGCTAGAACCATCTGTCGCGAATATACAGAATGGTATTCTTAATCACTCCCATGTAAGGCTCTCTTGCATCGAAGCACATGTTAGCAAACTCAGCACGGGTAATAAATCCCATGTTGTACTGATTAACTGCGTTGTCCAACTCTGAGCGCATAGCCCACAAATTTACATTAATTCCGTTCATAATCTAAAATGTTTAAATGGTTTGTAATTATCGTACTGCCCAAATTGAATGAGCAGTTTTTAGGCTAAAAACTCCAAGCACAATTATAGTGCTTTCTAGATTACTCACGCTCCAGGCAGGATGAAATTCTCCAAGCGGAGTGTAGATCTCCACAGCTCGCGAAAATACCACTTGCCCTTTTTCGTACTGCCCCAAATATACGCAAGCAGAATTCCGTAAAGAATTCCAAGCACATTCAGGAGAATTATCGTACTTGCCAAGCAAATGAATATTGGCGATGTCTGAATAAATCCAAGCACAATTATCGTACTAGAATAAATAATCTGTCTCGTTTTCATATTTCTAATTTTATTGGTAATTGTTCCGTAGCCACACACGACAATTATCGTACTGGCTACGGATTTTTAGGCTAGAAACAGAGCTAGAGTATTATTGTGCCACGAGATAAACTCTACACGATTGTAGATGGTCTGTCTGTCTGCAATAATTCTCTCCATCATTCTCTTTCCTCTGCATTCAAAATTCTGTATCATAATTCTAAATTTGTTGGTTTGTAGTTCCCTACAAGCGTAGGGAGATTTTAGGCTGCGATGTAAATCAGATAACCGAACCACGTTTCCTTTATTGTGTATTCGTCTGCTGATAGATTTCTCAGTCGGTTATCTAAATCTACGTGCTTATGCTCTACGGTGACACATATACACTCCTCGTCACCAAGAAATTCTAAGTTATTCTCAAAACCGAAATCCAACATTTCGTTTAAAAACTCATATTTTCTCTTGCTGTCTATTTTCTTCATAATTCTAGTAATTTATTGGTTCATAATTGTAGAGCGGTGATTTCTCACCGCCCCGATTTAGCCATAGGAAGTAATATCCGTGCCTTTTTCCTCTGTATTGTCTTTTCCTAACATCCGGATATTACACCTCCCGCTACGTCATTCACATGATGTCGCTCTGTTTTTCTGCAAGCCTTTTCACAGGCTACACGGATACAGGTAAACCGCTTTCAGAAAGTGTGTTTTATACTCGCCAACCCACACTTAAAAAGTTCTGGGCGAATATGATGTGCAGAATATCTCTGCAATGTGAACCACTACACGTGTCATCCAACACGTAGCTTTTTGGATATCTCGTATCCCTTAATCCGTGCCAACGGATATAGAATATGAATTATGATTTATCAGCGGTCAAGCGTATTGTGTACACGTACACTTCACACCTGCTAGGCGTGGTTCGTTAAATCTCCCGTAACACATAAATGTGTGAGATATGGACCACCCGCAAAACACACGACCTTCTTGTTTGTGTGACACGCCTTACAGATTTCTCCGTCGGTCTCGGCAAACGTATGAAATATAAATCTCATCGCTCGCTACCGACCACACGATTTGCCTTCGGTCATCGCAAATCCGTTCGTGTCTGCTCACCTAGTTGGATTCGCTCTCGTGCCTGGCTTCGTATATCTCAAGAGAGAAATGTACGTCGCTTTTC
>OBTM01000010.1_pt1 | contig 55772 bp, 35 predicted proteins | sample 1494911 | NCBI WGS metagenome assembly OBTM01 (sample SAMEA3360697, study PRJEB22359) | human gut metagenome | biome: ENVO:urban biome; feature: ENVO:human-associated habitat; material: ENVO:feces | place: Bangladesh | collected 2011 | reverse complement strand
GAGCCTTGCCAGGATAGTTACCTGTACTCTGGATACCGCCAGAAGCAGCCTCGCCACGCTCGAAACCAACTACATCGTCAGCCTGCCAGCAATGCAGAGAGATAGGAGTTTTCTCCAATGTCTCGATAGCCTTGTCGGTATCTACACCCAGAGCAGCATAGCGCTCTTTTGCAATCTCGTAATTCTTCAAAATCAAATCTGCTTTCATAATTGTCTTTAAGTTTTATATTGTTAATCTTTTATTGTTTATTTCTTTCTTTACCTTTTTACTTTTTTACCCTTTTACCTTTAAAAACTTCTCGTAAGCAGCATCCCATGCATCCTTGTCCTGCGGCTCGAATTTCTTCAACTCCAGAGAGTTGGCGATGATTTGTCGCATTTCCCAGATATCCTTTACCAAGCCGGAAGCCTTAGCCTGCAGCATGATATTTCCGATAGCTGTACCTTCTTGTGGACCAGCAAGTACTGTTACGCCACAACTGTTGGCTGTAAATTGGTTGAGGTATTGGTTGAGTGAACCGCCACCGATGATGTGGAGCACGTTGATATCGAAATCTGCAAATTCTTTGAGCCATGTGAATACCTGACGGTAGCGAAGGGCAAGACTTTCGAAGATGCAGCGGCAGAACTCGCCGTAGCTCTCAGGTACATGCTGACCGGTCTTTTCACAATATTGCTTGATAGCTTCTACCATGCTGGAAGGGTTGGCAAAGACAGCATCGTCTGGATTGATGATACTCTGAAAGGCTGGCTGCTTCATTGCTTCAGCAATCAGTTCGCCATGTCCAAGACAAGTCTGGTCACTGTTATTAGCAGCTGCCGCATCTTTCCATTCCTTACGGCAACGCTCGTAGATCCACATACCACAGATATTCTTGAGGAATCGGGTAGTGCCCTCGATACCGCCTTCGTTTGTGAAGTTGAGTTCATAGCTATGTTCATTGATGATAGCTTTCTGAGTCTCTATACCCATGAGGCTCCAAGTGCCAGAACTGAGGTAAGCGAACTTTTCATTCTTGGCAGGAACGGCAGCTACTGCGCTGGCTGTATCATGTCCTGCTGCAGCGATGACAGGTACTGCATTCAAGCCAGTTATCTTCTGTACTTCCTCGGTGAGTGTGCCGATGATGGTAGCAGGTGCTGTCATTTCTCCAAACTGTTCGCGCTTCAATCCGAGACTCTCAACAAGATCCTGGTCGAGGTCGCCTGTCATCGGATTGAGAATCTGCGAGGTGGAGGCTACAGTATATTCGCAGATAGCGTTACCGGTAAGCATATAGCTCAGCGCATCCGGAATAAAGAGTATTTTGTTTGCATTCTCCAAAGCCACATTGCCAGCCTTGCGCATAGCGTATATCTGGAAGAGGGAGTTGAAGTTCATGAACTGGATGCCCGTCTTTTCATATACCTTTTCCTTGCTGATTTGCTCGTCGAAGTATTTCTCCATCATGCCCACTGTATGTGGGTCTCGATAGGCGAGAGGGTTGCGGAGGATGGCTCCGTCCTTGCCCACATATACAAAGTCGCATCCCCAGGTGTCGATTCCGATGCTCTGGATGTTGATGCCTCTTTGAGCCACGAGTTTCAAGCCCTTGATGATTTCCTGATAGAGCGCATAGATGTCCCAATAGAAGTGATTGCCCGTCTCGATGAGATTATTGTCGAAACGTGTCAGTTCTTCCAGATTGAACTTTCCATCTGATAAACTACCGATAATGGTTCTTCCGCTGGTGGCACCTAAATCCACTGCAAAGAAGTATTTTTTTTGTTCCATTTTGTTAGGTTTTTAAGTCTAATTTAATGTTATTGATTTCTAAGTTTAATTTCTGTTGATTCCGAAGTTCCTTATGTGTTACTTCAAAGTCTTTGTTGAAATTTTCGGTGCAAAGATAGACCTAAATCGTGAAATGCAACAAGGGATTTTGATTTTCAGCCCTTGATATTTGGCGGCAGTATAAAATTGGGGAAGTGATGGATGTTTTTAGGGGAAGTGATGAAAGAAGGATCATAGAATGGGAGGCTTAAAGGGGTGTATGGATAAAAAGGGAATAATCCAATGGGCTGGAATAAGACAAGGCTGCTTGTGAACCTTTAGTTCAGCAAGCAGCCTATAAGCATTTGATAATTATGAGTTGATAAATGTTAGTTACGTATTTTATTATGATTCAGATATAGTCTGTTCTGTTTTTCTGAATTATCTGTTCATGTTTCTGAAATCTGAAGGCTTCATGCCCGTCTGACTCTTGAATTTTGAAGAGAAGTAGTCTGGCGACTCGAAATTAAGGCGGTAGGCTATCTCCTTGATGCTATCATCAGTAGTGGAAAGCAGTTCCTTTGCCCTCTGCAGTTTCAGATTCTGCTGGTAAAGGGCAGGTGCGAAACCGGTGTGCTCCTTGAAGAGTTTGCGGAAGGAAGAATAGCTGATGCCGAGTTCCTGCGCAATCTCCTGAATGGTAAGGTTGCCTTCCAATGATTCGCGGATGCGAAGACGGGCTTTATTGATGATATCCACATGCTTTGAATCTTTATTCAATTCAATATTACGCTCCAAGGAGTACATCAGGCCGATGAGATGGTTGGCGATACCTGCCAAGGTTTGCTGGGCGTATGCAGCTTCCTCCTGAGCAATGTATCGTGCTTCCTCATATAGATTGATGATTTCGTTGCTAAACCCCACGTGATAGATTGGCTTCTCTGGAGAGAGGAACTTATGCTTCACTCGGTCGTTAATGTTTCTTCCCTTGAATCCTATCCAATAACTTTTCCATCCTTTTCCTTGAGTAGGGTGGTAAGTATGCCATTCGCCAGGGAACAACAGGAAGATGTCGCCAGCTTTGATGACGGTCTCTGGGCAGTGGGCTGACTGGAAAACACCTTCGCCCTCTGTCAGATAGAGCAACTGAAATTCATCCAGCGTTCTGCCTTTGTTGATATCAAAATAGTAGCCGTCAGCATGTCCCTTGGTAGGGTAGCTGTCGTGTGGCTCTATCACCTCATATCCGATGGTGCTGATGGTGAGCCCCCATTGTGCATCCCGTTCTGAGGCGAGCAAATATTTACTTGTTTGCATAGATCTTTCGTTATAAATGGTAGTTGTAACTTGTTTCTTTTGCAAAGTTACTAAAAAAAAAGGAAATGCAGAATTTTTCTATGATTATCGTTTCTAATATACCTATTTATATATAATAATATAAGCAATTTTAAGAAATAGAATTCGATATTTTAGGTTTGTTATCAAAAAAATAGGGTTAATAATCAAAATTTAAGGTAGCAAAATAAATCGATTCTGTACTTTTGCAACCGAAATAATTCTAAAACAAGACTTAAACGAAGTTAGAAATAAACTAAATCAAGAGCTTATACGGATTAGCGATTAACTAAAACGAGATTAGTGATCGACTAAAACAGAAGCATTCTTAAATTAGCTTTGTACAAGATGAACCTATTGGTTGCCTAAAGGAAGATGAAACTTATATGCAATTTCAAAATCATTCTGCAATAGCATTTGAGGCTATCAGATGAATATTGTAGCTGTCATTAAGCAAATTGACTTTTTGGGGTATATAGGGGATTGGACAGAACATAAAACCTATTTAAAAATATGAGCAAACAAAACAAAATGATGAAAAAGTCTGTGTTGCCATTTGCATTGGTATGCTCAGCGCTGATGCTCAGCCCTTACGTGGGGGGGCAAGCTCATGCTGAGGTACAGAACGTGCAGCAGGCAAAGGCTGTCAAGGGTACGGTGGTCGATGAGACTGGCGAACCAGTGATTGGTGCGACCGTACTGGTTGTAGGCGGAAGTGCATCACAAGGTACTATTACCGATATGGATGGTAACTTCAGTATCAACGTCAAGCTTGGTCAGAAACTCAAGATTACTTATATTGGTTACGACGAAAGTATCGTGGCAGCCAAGGAAGGAATGAAAGTTCAGATGAAGACTTCTGGTGCTGTTTCTCTGAATACCGTTGAGGTTGTTGCCTATGGTGTACAGAAGAAGGTAACCATGACCGGTGCTATTTCCAGCGTAAAGAGCGAAGACTTGGTACGTACTTCAGTCGGTTCTGTCAACAATGTGCTGGGTGGTCAGCTTTCTGGTGTGACTACCGTTCAGTATTCCGGTGAGCCAGGTGATGATGCAGCAGAAATCTTCGTTCGCGGTAAGGCTACATGGGGAGACTCACAGCCTCTCATCCAGGTGGATGGTGTAGAGCGTACGATGGCAGATATCGACCCTAATGAAATCGAAAGTGTAACCGTATTGAAGGATGCCTCTGCAACAGCCGTATTCGGTGTGCGTGGTGCCAATGGTGTTGTCCTGATTACTACTAAGCGTGGTTCACAGGGTAAGGCCAAAATCAGCGTATCTACTTCTTGGACAGCACTTTCACCTACCAAGATGGTAGAGCAGGCTTCTTCTTTAGAGTATGCTAATTTCTATAATCAGATGTCAGAGAATGACTATTGGCAGACTGCAAATTTAGCGGTTGCCAATGGTAAATATGCGTCTTTGGAAGCCTATATGGCAGAGAAGCCATTCTCTAAGAGTTTCTCTGATGCCATCATTCAGAAGTTTGCTACAGGTTCTGATCCTATCCGTTTCCCTAATACGAGATGGGCAGACTATATCATGAAGGATGTGACGCTCCAGCAGCAGCACAACCTGAATATTTCGGGTGGTACAGACCGCGTGAAGTACTTCATCTCTACAGGTTATTATTCTCAGGATGGTCTCTTCAAGGAGTTTGGTGCTAACTATGACTTCGGTTATCAGTATCATCGCTTCAACTACCGTTCTAATCTCGACCTCAAGGCTACCAAGACTACAACATTGTCTTTCAATGTGGCTGGTAATGTGAGCAATGCCGACAAGCCATATACTGGTTCAGGTGCAGCAGGTCTGATCAAGCAGATTTATTATGCTACTCCTTTCTCAAGTCCTGGTATCATTGATAACAAGTTGGTTTATTGTACTACCGATTATACTGACGGATTGAAATTGCCATTTGTAGGAGGTGACGGTATGGGTTACTATGGTAAGGGTTTCATGCAGACCAATATCAACAAGATACAGATGGACCTCGTGCTCGACCAGAAGTTGGATTTTATCACTAAGGGTCTGAGTTTCAAGGCGAAGGGATCTTACAACTCTGCTTATACGATTAGCAAGCAGGGTAACTGTCAGGTGGCTACTTACAACCCACTCGTACAGTACGACGAGCAGGGCAATGTCATCTACAAAGCCGATGGTACTCCTTATATTGTATATCGCCAGAACGGTAATGATACCGATCCTTCTTACTCAGCATCTCAGGGTAAGGCACGTGACTGGTACTTGGAGGGTAGCTTCAACTATTCACGTGTATTCGGCAAGCATACCGTGAATGCTCTGATGCTTTACAACCAGTCTAAGCAGTATTATTATTCTAATATTTCATATCCAGATGTGCCTCGTTCTTACGTAGGTCTTGTGGGTCGTGTAACTTACGACTATGCCAACAGATATATGGCAGAGTTCAACATAGGTTATAATGGTTCTGAGAACTTCGCGCCAGGTCGCCGTTTCGGTACCTTCCCAGCAGGTTCTATCGGTTGGATCATCAGTGAGGAGAAGTTCTGGAAGCCAATTTCCAAGATTGCTTCTTTCTTCAAACTCCGTGCCTCTTGGGGTCTTGTCGGTAATGATAAGACTTTGGACAAAATCCGATTTATGTATCTTGCTGACCCATATATCACCGGTTCTTATGGTTTGGTCAATAATATGAGCAACTGGGCGGATACATACGGTTATCTCTTCGGTAATGCCCAGTCTGGTACTGTACAGGGAACCTCTTCCATAGCAGGTGCTTACGAGTCTATCAAGAACAATCCAGATATCGGTTGGGAGAAGGCATTCAAGCAGGACTATGGTTTCGACCTGTATTTCTTTGGCGACCGCTTTAAGACAACCTTCGATTACTATCGTGAGCATCGTACTGATATCCTTGTACGCGATGCAACCGTACCATCTTCTATCGGTTTCACCATGCCATATACCAATGCAGGTGAGACCAAGGCATGGGGTTGGGAACTGTCTCTCGGCTACAATGACAAGATCGGTAAGAATTTCCGTTTCTGGGGTAAGTTGAATCTCTCTTACAACCAGAATGAGATCATCGAGATGAAGGAAGAGCCTCAGAAGAACGACTATATGTTGGCAAAGGGTCATCGTATCGGTGCCCGCTCAATGTATAAGTTCTGGAAGTACTATGAGGGAGAGCAGACCAAGGCTGAGTATGAACAGACTTTTGGAACCCCATTCCCTCAGCAGCGCATAACCAACTTGCAGCCAGGTGACTGTGTGTATGTGGATCTCGACGGAGATGGTAAGATTGATCCTAACGATATGACTCGCGACAATGGTTATACCGATGATCCTGAGTACATGGCAGGTCTCACTCTCGGTTTCAACTACAAGCGTCTCACCTTCAATATGCAGCTCACAGGTGCATGGAATGTAAGCCGTTACATTACTGATGTGTTCCGTCAGCCATTCTACTGTTCATCCAATACAACCCAGGGTGGACTTCTCTCATATCATGTGAACAATACATGGACACCTGGAGTCTATGAGAGTCAGGATGCACTCTATCCACGAGCAACCTGGGCGAATGCCGAGCAGAACTATGAAAATTCAGATCTTTGGGAGAAAGATGCGAAGTATCTCCGTCTGAAGACCGTATCTCTGTCTTACGATTTCATCAATCCTACTTTCAAGAAGATAGGTATGAACAAGTGCGAGGTAACCCTTTCGGGATACAACCTCCTTACCTTTACTCCTTACAAGTGGGGTGACCCTGAGACAAGAGCATCCAATGCTCCTTCTTACCCATTGCAGCGTACCTACACCATCAGCTTGAATGTAGGCTTCTAATCAAAGGTAATGTAACATAATGAACAAAGAAACAATGAAACATAATATATTATTTCGTAGTGCAGTAGCCATGTTGGTAGCAGGTGCAGCTTTCACAGCTTGTACCGATACCATCGCTGTGGGAGATGCTTCTCTCGACAAGGCAACCAGTTCTACTGCTACTATAGACTCTGTATTCCAGAATGCAGAATATACACGCCAGTTTCTTGTAGGTATCTACTCTAAGCAGTATTATGGCTTGCCATATTATAATGGTGGTACCAACATGCCTCATGCTGGTAACCCATATACAGGTAAGTTTGACGCCTTGACCGACTGCTGGCATGACTTCTGGAATGGAGCTGCTGTCTATTCAAAGTATTACACAGGTTCTCTGACTGCCAATATTGGTCGTTCAGATGGATTGGACGGTCCGCTTTATTCATACGACAAGGAGTTCCAGTGGAAGACCATCCGTTCTGGTTTGATTTTCTTAGCGAATGTTGACCGTGCTCCTGAAAAGGATATGGATGCATCCGAGAAGAATCGTCTGAAGGCTGAGGCTCGCTGCCTCATGGTTGATGCCTTCTTCAATACTTTCCAGCACTTCGGTGGTATTCCTATCATGGATCACGTTCTGGAGACAGGCGAGGTGAATGGCGAGTTCAAGCGCAATACCGTAGAGGAGTGTGTGAACTGGATGGTAGAGCAGCTCGATTTGGCTATCCAGGAAAATGAATTTCCTTGGAGCGTAAATTCAACGATGACCGGTCGTTGGACCAAGGCTGGTGCGATGGCTTTGAAGTGTAAGATTCTTCAGTTTGCTGCTTCTCCATTGCTCAATCCAAAGGACGGTAAGCCATATTACGATGGTGCTTCTGACGAGGTAAAGCCATATATCATGTACACCGACAATTCTAAATATCAGGAGCGTTGGGATGCTTTTGCTAAGGCTTGCGACGATTTCGCTGATAAGTTGGAGAAGGAAGGCGTATATGAGTTGGAGCAGGCTAAGGTTCCAGCCAGTGCCAACAATGCTGACAAGAAGGTGCCATACTATCGTCTGGCATACCGCAAGGGTTATTACCTCAATGCTTCTAAGGAGATTTTACACTCTGTACGTGTGCAGGGTAATGATAATTCCCAAGCAGGACGTTATTGCTGGCACTATTGGTATTCAAAGTCAATACCACGTAATGCCTATAGTCCTACACAGGAATATGTTGAGAAATTCTCATGGAGCGATGGTGAACCTTTCGACTGGGATAAAGCTGCCACGAAAACTTACAAGCAGGTGAGTGGCAAGGTGGTTACAGAACCGGATTCAACCATGGTATATAAGAAGGATGGTTCGTTTACAATCTATGTAACCAACTTCGTAACCAATAAATTCACAGGTGCGATTTCGCGTAACAAGAAATCATTGCATACGATGTTTGTAGATGGTACGGTGCCTTCTGGTGCCCGTCAGATTACAACAGTTCTTACACGCGACCCACGTTTGTATGAGGAGTGTATCGTGAACGGACAGAATACAAACCTCGATTGGACAAGCGCTTCTATGACTGGTTATCCTTGGGAACTCTGGTATAGTGGTAATGATGGTGGTACAGGTGTCCTGACTCAGCAGAATACTATGTTCGGTTCCGGTTATGGATTCAACAAATATTATTTGGGCGCAGGTGGTTATCCTGATGAATCTGCTGATTCTTACCGCTTCCCAACCCAGTGGGTTTCTCTGTCACTCTCAGAGTTCTATTTGCAGTATGCAGAGGCACTCGTGATGCGTACTGACAAGGATGTAGAAAAAGCTGTAAATATGGTGGATATGGTTCGCTCCCGTGTAGGTCTTCCTACCATGGAGAGAATGTGGACCAATTCTACTTACCGCAAGGCAAAGGGTTATACAGCAACTACCGCAGAGGCTGCCCTGAATACAACTGTAACTCTGGACAATGGTGCAACTTCTAATGAGTTTATGGAAGAACTTCTCGATGAGCGAGTAAGAGAGTTGGGACTTACCAATGCCCGCTGGTTTGATATGGTTCGCCTGAAGCGTACCGACTGGATGACCAAGCAACTGCACGGCTTGATGCAGTATCGTCTGATCCAGACCAGCGATGGTTTCCAGAGCCGTAATGCTGCGTGGGTAGGAGGTGACCGTGATAATGATCCGTCATCTACACAGCCTCTGTTCTTCCTGAGTTGCATCAAGACGATTACAGCCAATAGCCGTTATCTCTGGACGCAGGATCCTAAGAGCAACGAAGTGAAGAAGTGGTTGTTCGATCCACTTCCACAGGCAGAAATCAATAAGAATTATGGTCTTGTACAAAACCCAGGTTGGTAAGAAGAACCTCAGGGAACTAACTAAGTTAAAATGAATTTGTATATGAAAACAAAGAATATATATATGTTGTCATTGCTTGCAGGCATGAGCCTGCAAGCAATGGCGCAGCAGGACATCATGGACTCTGTGGCATATAAGGACCAGACCGTAGATATAGGCGCCAACCGCACCTTTACCCGCGAGCAGTCCACTTCTGCCGTCAGTGTCATCACCAACAAGGATGTCAACAAGCGTGGCGCACGCAACATCGGTAACAATATCCTGGGTCAGGGCAATGGTCTCGTCAGTCTCGACGGTTCCGGTCTTTTCCATGCCCAGAATCCAGCTTTCTATATCCGTGGCATCCAGTCATCCAGCGGCAGCACTCCGCTCTTCATCGTGGATGGAGTAGAGCGTGCCATCGAAAATGTGGTAGCTGAGGATGTGGAGAGTGTATCTATCCTGAAGGATGCTGCGGCTACGGCTCTCTATGGTTGCAAGGGTGCCAACGGCGTGGTTCTGATTACTACCAAGCATGGTAAGTACAATACTAAGTCGATTACTGCATCTTATGATCACGTGTTCTCTTTCCTGACCAACAAGCCTAAGATGGTAGATGCAGCTACATACGCATCAGCAGTCAACGAGGCTTATCATAACCAGAATGGTGGCGATATCTATAGTTCAGAGGTCATCAATGCCTATAGAGATGGTTCCAATCCGCTCTATTATCCAAATGTAAACTGGGCTGACGAAACCTTCCGCAATGTTTCCAACAACGATCGCTTCAATGTTGAGTTCAAGGGAGGTACCAGCAACTTCCGTTATTATACCAACGTGCAGTTGCTGACCAACAAGGGATTCATCAAGAACTTCCAGAACGACGGATATTCTACACAGAATAAATATACGCGCGGAACACTGCGTTCCAATATGGATATTGACCTGGGCCTCAAAACAAAGTTGCATACCCACTTGTATGGCTTGCTGACAGAACAGTCGCAGCCAGGTGCGCAGGCCGACCTCTGGTCTATGATCTATAAGGTGCCAGCCAATGCATTCCCAGTGAAGGCTTCAGATACCGTATGGGGTGGTAATACAGTATATACTACTTCCAATCCAGTGGCTCAGAGCCAGGGCGCAGCTTACTATAAGAACCATCAGCGTGCGCTCTATGCCGACTTGGTGTTGGAGCAGGATCTCTCATCCATCACCGAGGGTTTGAGTGCTCAGGCTCAGTTGGGTTATGATACCTGGTCAAATGTCTATGAAGACCATTCCAAGACCTATCGCTATGCCTACTACGAGGTGCCAACCAATGGTTCAATCGTTGCAGATGGCGAGGGAACTCTCTCTGCCGTACAGGGTACAGATTCCAACATGGGTACTGGTTCCAACAATAACTCATGGATTCGCCGTTGCGTATGGAATGCAGCGCTCAACTATGACAAGAACTTCTCAGAGAAGCACCACGTATATGGCCAGTTGAAGTACGATTACGAGTACAACGACAAGACCGGTACCAATACCACCGTATATCGCCACAATATCTCTCTGTTCGGTCACTATGGTTATGACAACAGACTTCTCTTCGATGTAGCCCTGGTAGAGAGCGGTTCCAGCCGTCTGGCTCCTGGCGACAAGTGGGCGATGTCTCCAAACGTTTCTTTCGCTTGGAATATCTCCAATGAGAAGTTTATGAAGAATGTGAAGTGGCTCGACTTCCTGAAGTTGCGCGCTTCCTGGGGCAACCAGGTACTGGATGTGCTTCCTGGCGGAGACGTATGGACCTATTACGACCAGTTCTATCAGATGAACGGCGTAAGCTATCCATTCGATGCTACCTATACAGGTACACAGTGGGGTAATACCTATCTCGGCACAGCCAAGACCCAGCATATCGATCATGAGAATGCAAGCAAGGTTAATGTCGGTTTCGATGCCACACTCTTTGGCGGTCTGAATATCTCTGCAGATTATTACTACCAGCACCGCTATGATATCTGGTATTCTACAGCAGGCAGCTATTCCAGCGTATTCGGTATGACTGCACCTTACGAGCCTGTAGGTGTCATCAATTCCCATGGCTTCGATGTATCGGCAGACTACAGCAAGAAGTTGAACAAGGATCTCACCATCAGTCTTGGTGCTTCCCTCACACTCAACAAGACCATCGTGAAGAATCAGGCAGAGGCTCCACAGCTCTATGCCAATACCTCTTCTACAGGCAAGCGATACGGCCAGGCATTCGGTTATATCGCAGATGGCTTCTTCCAGAAGAGTGACGACCTGAATGGCGATGGCATTATTTCAGCAAAAGAGATGAAGGAGTTGGGCTACCCAATCCACAATTTCACAACCATTCATGCGGGAGATGTAAAGTATGTGGATCTGACAGGTGACGAGACGATAGACAACAACGACCGCCAGGCGATAGGTTACAGCACTACTGCGCCAGACCTCTACTACAACTTCCACCTCGGTGCAGAGTACAAGGGATGGGGTATCGATGCCATGTTCCAGGGCGTAGGCAAGTGGACCGGTTTCAAGACCACCAATGGCTTGTACCGTTCAGCCGTAGCTAATAACACCCTGTCTAAGTATCTTTACGAGAACTCCTGGTCTGCAGAACGTGGCAATACCGAGAATCCAAAGTTCCCACGTCTCTCAGCAACCAGCAATGCCAACAACAATTTGAATAGCACGCTCAACATGTTTGACCGCAGTTATCTCAAGCTCCGCTATGTGGAGATGTATTATTATCTGCCATCAGCATGGTTGAACAAGATAGGTTTCATCAACAAAGTGAAGTTGTATGCTCGTGGAACAGACCTCTTCACTCTTGATCATCTCGACGAGGCAGATGCCGCTTCATACGGTACAACCCAGCCTCTTACCAGAAGCCTTCAGGTAGGTGCTGCAGTAACATTCTAAACTTAAGGAATTACGATTATGAAAGTAAATAAAAAACTATTTTGCTTTGTGTTGGCTGCCATGACGTTGTCTTCTTGTAATATGGACTACAATGAATATACAGCCTACGACAAGGATTACATCCAGCGCTCGTTCAAATACGTAGGTGGATTGATGACCACGATATACACAGATATCGATACCGACTGGGGTAACCTTTCGGGAGCCATGCTTTCCTCTGCAACTGATGAGTCTGAATATAGCCACGATGGCAATGCGGTAGAGGACTTCTTCAATGGCAACTGGAGTTCAGTCAATGCTCACCAGACCATTTGGAGTTCTGCTTATGAGGGCATTACTTACTGCAATGAGGTGATAGACAACTGGTCTAATCTTGAATTCGACCAGTTCAAGCTCAATCTCGATTATGAGAAGCAGATGTATCTCTACAACAATTATCAGTATGAGGCTCGCTGGGCACGTGCTTACTTCTATTATACTTTGGTTCGCCAGTACGGCGGTGTGCCTTTCAAGGTTCACAATACCACAGGTACCGAGGAGACAGCACTTCCACGAACCAGTGCCGATGAAATCTTCAACTTCATCATCAGCGAGTGCGATGATATCAAGGACAAGATTATCGAAGACTACGCAGGCAAGTCGGATATGATTCTCTCCAAGGCAGAGACCGCCCGCGCCAACAAGTATGCCGTTCTGGCATTGAAGGCTCAGGCAGCTCTCTATCATGCCTCTCCACTCTTCACACAGGGCAAGACCTCAGAGGAGAAGAAGAATCTCTGGGCCATCGCCGTGGCTGCCAATAAGGAACTTATCGATGCTGCAGAGGCTAAGGGTTATGGGTTAGCAACCAACTTAGAGGACCTTTGGGGCAAGGAGTATTATTCAGATGCTTCCAGTACCAAGGAGATACTCTTTGCACGCCGCACCGCTTCTTCCAGTTCTTTCGAGGGCTACAACTTCCCAGTAGGTTATTCTTCAGGTCAGGGCGGCAACTGTCCTACACAGGATCTGGTAGATGCTTTTGAATGTACCGATGGCAAGAGCATTGCGGAAAGTAACCTGTATGATGCAACAAAGCCATACGACAACCGTGACCCACGTCTGAAGAAAACCGTAGTGCTTAATGGCGAGGCATGGCCTAACGATCTGGCTGATTACAACAGTGAGCATCCTACCATTGAGACCTATGCTGGTGGTTATCACTCCCGTACAGGTAATGCAGCAGGAAAGTCATACGCTACTACTACCGGTTACTATCTGAAGAAATTCTGTAATGCAGATCAGGTTCTTCGTGGCCGTTCCGGTAAAGCAGCTACCACATCCCCTCACGGTTGGCTCACCTTCCGTATGGGCGGTATGTATCTGAACTATGCAGAGGCTCTCTTCCAGTATTTCAAGGCCTGCGGCAATGCCAATGCAGCCGATGCGAGTGGTGCAGTAGTGATTACCGATGAAGAAGGCAACCAGACTACTGTGAATGTACCGGCTACCCAGACAGCAGCCAAGATGGCGAGCAAGACCCGCCTGCGTTCCGGTATGCCAGCTATCGCAACGGGTATGAGCAACGAGGCTTTCTGGGAGAAGTACAAGAATGAGCGTCGCGTAGAACTCGCTTTCGAGGGACACCGATTCTATGACGTGCGTCGCTGGATGGAGGATGGCGATAAGTTCATGAATATCCACCGCATGGAAATCACCAAGAACGAGGATGGCTCCTATATATATAATAAGGTGTCTGTGACTCGAGGTGATGGACAGTGGGAGAGCAAGTGGAATCTGTTCCCATTCTCTCAGACCGAGATCTTGAAATCCAATCATGCTATCCAGCAGAACCCTGGTTGGTAATAGTAGGTTTCAACACATATTTACACCTGATGCAGTGAAACGCTGCATCAGGTAGAAAACGAAAATAAATATAGATAAATATATTATTAACTAAAACATTTTTTGAAATGAAAAAGTTTACTTTTATTGCATTGCTTATGTTCATCGTATGTGCGATGGCAAAAGCCGACGACAAGTACTTCTTCAAGGTGCCAACAGACAAGATGGCTGAAAGCTGGATTATCCAGGATGCAGGTAACTTCGCAGCAACACCCGGTAAGGAATATCTTGAGGTACAGAACAAGAAGAATGGTGGTCGTATGCTCAACTACTTCTGGAACGAGGATGCGTGGGCGAAGACCGATGTAGCATCTCTTCCTAACAGTACTTACAAGTTCACGATGGACTTGAATATGTCTAACATGGCAGCCCGTGCAGACATGGAGTTTGTGCTCCTTCCTATTAATATGTGTACAGCTAAAGACAGCCGTGTAAGTACTCACAACTATCACTGGTACAAGGCTAACGAAGGTGATGACTATTTCTTCCGTTGGAGAGTAGGCGAGAAGCCTGCTGCTGCTAATGGTGACTTCACTATTTGGATTAACGAGGAGCCAACAGCAAAGAACGACTGGAGCCAGACTACAGAGGAGACTCTTACCCTCTCAAGCCAGACTACTTATAAGTTTGCTGTCGTTATCAATACTGAAGCTAATACAGCTACCTATACCATTTCTGATGCAGAAGGAAATCTTTTGAAGACAGGTGTTCATAACTATACATGTACAGAGGATCGTGCCGGTATCTTCGTATTCGGTATGAACGGTACTTCTTTACACCAGCTCTCTAACATCGGTCTTTCTTACGAGGCAGAGGGTCCATTCGCTCAGGAGCCTTCTGTAGATTTGCTTGCAGCTATTGGTCAGCAGCGTGCTTATTACGTAACATTCCCAGAGGGCCATACCCTGCATTGGACCCAGCTCGGTGATGCTGAGGGCATTGATGGTACAGCTTATGCTGATGGCGAGGAGTGCTCTGTAGCTTATGGTGATGCTATTGATACCCGCGAGATGGAGACCAGCGGTGAAGGTGGTTCTAAAATTATCTTCTGCAACAAGTCTGGTCAGTTGAATGTTTGGACAACTCTTGAGGATGACGAGACCAACAAGTCTAACGAGGTTGTCAACGATGTAGTTTGTGAGCAGATTACCATGCCTACTCCATCTGCTTCAATTGTAAACGTAGAAGAGGGCTACAAGAAGGTTTATCAGATTGTGGCTGATAACTCTGAGACTTTGATGAAGCCTACAGTTACTATCCACTATAAGAAGACTGTTGGTGGTGTGACAACTGAGGGTAATGTGTTGACAGGTGAGACTATTGCATTGGATGGTCAGGGTTCATTGGAACTTTATTCATACGACGGTACCCACCCTGTAGAGATGCCTTGGTACGCTCCATCAGAGAAGGTAACTGTAGAAAACAACGTTGAGTACGTAGTAGCTGATAAGAAGGACTACGCTTGGACTAAGGAGGAGTGCGATGCAGCAAAGACAGGCTTCACTGTAACTGAGATTGTTGATAATGCCAACAAGTCACACTGGGACCGCGCTTATTCAACCCAGATGTATGGTTATGATGCAAATGGTAATGCTACTGCATGCACAGAGGCAGATGCAGCTAACTATGTATCTACCAAGTCTGGCTTTGGTTTCTATGATATGGCAAGTATTGGTACCGACAATGCCAAGTGGAATGTTCAGGTTCCTGAGGATGCAACAACAGCATTTGCTCCATTGGCTCCAACTGCAGACTTCATTGCCAACTCTAAGTATGAAGCTTCTGCATGGAGCATCTTCCCACTCGAGGGTATCGTTTACTACAACACAGCTATAACCAATGCTGTTTTAACTCTTGACGCTAAATATACATCTGATGATACAGAAAAGCCAAACTTCTACATCGTTCACACCCGTAATGGTTACGACCGTCCAGACAAGGGTGATTGCAACAAGACAACTGTTTGTGTAGCAGGTGAGAATTTCAACCTCTTCCGTTACGACACAGCTCTCTGCGACGTAAAGGTAATGACTTACAAGGGCTTTGAGCCAGGCGTTTCTGGTATCAAGAATGTAAATACAGCAGAGACCTCAGCTTCAGCAGTGAAGAAGGTAGTAACCAAGAATGGTGTTGTTATCGTCAAGGATGGCAAGACATTCTCTGTAGCAGGTGCTCAGCTTAAGTAATTTGTTTCATAGATAGAGCATTGGCAATTATGGTTTCTATAATTTGCCGAGATTGAATCAATCATTTTTGTGTAAAGGGATGCAGTGATGCATCCCTTTCTTTATCTTCTTCTCTTTCTTGTCCTCTTTCCCTTCTCTTTCTTGTCCTCTTTCCCTTCTCTTTCTTGTCTTCTTCTCTTTTCTTGTCCTCTTTCCTTTCTCTGTCTTTCTTTTTTTACCTTTTTACTTTTTTACCTTTTTATCTTTAAAAATCCCTTTTTGTCTTTCTTTTTTTACCTTTTTACCTTTTTACCTTTAAAATTCCTTTTTTATTCCCCTTTCTCAAAATAATAAGGTTAAATATCATATTTTAAAGATGCTTTCTCAAATATTATGTGTACTTTTGCCAACAAATCAGTTAAACCTGAATAAACAACAATAATCGATATGAATCGACAATAAACAAGAATAAAAACAATAAAACCTACAATAATGAATAAAAAACTACTCGCAACATCTGCTTTAGCATTATTGGTTAGTATGGGAGCAAATGCCCAGCGCTTTACCGATAAGTTGGATCGTGGACTCATTGCAGTGCAAACCACAAATGGTGTGTACTGCTCTTGGCGTATCCAGGCTGATGAATACTATGATGTAAAGTACAATCTTTACAGAAATGGTATGAAATTAAATTCTGAACCCCTCGATGTTTCCAACTTTACAGACAAGTCTGGTTCATCAAGCAGCACTTATACCGTAAAGGCGGTAGTGAACGGGGTAGAGCAGGCTGCTTCCAAGGAAGCTACAGTTTTCAACACTAATTACAAGGAAGTAAAAATCCAGTATCCTGCTGCCCTGAAGTCAACTTATATCCCTAACGATGCCTGCTGTGCCGATGTGGATGGCGATGGCGAGTTGGAGATTCTGATGAAGTTCACCAACCAGCAGGAAGGTGAACAGCTTTATCCTAAGAATGGACCTACCATCGATGGCGTTGAGACCAAGGAATATACTATGCTGGCCTGTCTGAAGCAGGATGGTAAGATTCTCTGGTGGGTGAACTGTGGTCCTAACATGGGCGACTTCCAGAACAACGAGCAGAATATCGTCGGTTACGACTGGGATATGGACGGCAAGGCAGAAGTCGTAATGCGACTTGAAGAAGGCTCTACTGTCCACATGGCTGATGGCACTACTTATACCATTGGTGCCGATGGCAAGAATGGCACTTCCTGGACTAACTATCGTGAGCCAAAGGCTTCTGGTTCCGTAGAATGGTTTACCCATTATGGCAAGGAGTTCCTCTGGTATTGCGAGGGTGCTACGGGTAAGCCATACCAGTGCATAGATTATCCTCTGAAGCGTCTGGAAGCAGGAGAGACTGATCTGAAGGCTGCTTGGGGTGATGGCTACGGCCACCGTTCCAACAAATTCTTCTTTGGTGCTCCTTATCTCGATGGCAAGCATCCAAGTATCTTCCTGGCGCGTGGTATCTATACCCGTCATAAGTTTATTGCATACGATGTAGATCCTAAGACTCATGCCCTGACAGTTCGCTGGCAGTGGACCAATAACCAGCCGGGGTCTCCTTGGTATGGTCAGGGTTATCACAACTATATCGTAGCCGATGTGGATTGGGACGGACGTGATGAAATCGTATTCGGTTCTATGGTTATCGACGATAATGGCAAGGGACTTTCTACTACTGGTCTCGGTCATGGCGATGCTCAGCATGTAAGTGATTTTAATCCTTATATCCATGGTCAGGAGATGTTTGCCTGCAATGAGGATGCTCCTTCCAACAACTATCGCGATGCAACTACGAGCAAGATATATTATCGCAAGACAGATACCAATGATGATGGTCGCTGTCTGGCTGGTAATTTCTATAATGATATTCCGGGCGCCGTAGGTCATAGTGCGCATGATACGCCGATATCTACCATTACCAATGACCATGTAACAATGAATACGAATGGTCTGAGCATGAACTTCCGTATCTACTGGGATGGCGATTTGCAGGAGGAGTGTTTCAATAATACCGAGATAACCAAGCCTGGAAAGGGAACATTAGAAACTCTGATGGGTGCTTATTCCAACAACGGAACCAAGGCTACTCCTTGTTTCCAGGGCGATGTGTTCGGCGACTGGCGTGAGGAAGTGATAGAGCGCACGGGTAGCAACAATATCCGCATCTATACTACGACTACTCCGACTCCTTGGCGCAACTACTCGCTGTGGTACGATCATCAGTACCGCAATGCGATGGTATGGCAGCCATGCGGATACAACCAGCCTCCTCACACATCTTACTTCCTCGGTGAACTGGAAGGCATCACGATAGCTCCTCCACCACTCACCACTACGGGTCGTGAAGAGGTTTCCTCTACCATCTCCAAGTCTTTGGACGGCAAGCACGCCTTGCTTTCTACCACTGGCGATGCCACGGTAGCTGTGGCTGATGGTGCTGCTCCTGCTGTCTTTACCGACAATGCCCCTTCATGGGTGCAGGGTACGGCTCCGAGCGAGTGCAGAGTCAAGGATACTGAAATCAAATATACCTACTATACTCATACGCTCACTGGTGGTGCCTTCTCTGGCAATATGCGCTTAGTGAAGCAGGGCGACGGTACACTCGTTCTTCCTAACGTAACCCAGACCTACACTGGCAAGACTGATGTATGGGCAGGTACGCTACAGTTTGACGGAACGATGGAGAAGAGTCAGGTATGGCTGAACCGCTTTGCGGAGTTGAATTCCAACGGCGGTAACTTCAAGGGCGGTATCAAGGCTGACTATGGTTCTATCATCCGTCCGGGCGGTAAGGACCAGGTGGGTACGCTTATTACTTCCGATCTCCAGCTCGGTTTCGGTGCCCGTATCGTCTTCGATGTGAACGGCGAGAATGTGGATAAGCTCGTGGCTGGCAAGATGAGTATCGAGAAGAAGAAATGGAAGAACGGTCCTCAGTATTCTGCTCCGGTATTCGAGTTTACATCGGCTCCTCAGCCTGGTACCTATACACTGGCAGAGGTAGGTGAGCTGACTGGCAACTTGGCTGACATCACCGTGGAAGGCCTCTCTGGCAAGAAATACAGTTTAGATTATGCTGATGGCAAGTTGACTATTACGGTGAGCGATTCACGCGACAGCGAGTCTGTAGTCTGGACTGGTGCCAACGGTTCTATATGGGACCTGATGGAGTCGGAGAACTTCAATTCTTCCGATAAGAAATTCGTTTCGGGTGACAACGTAACCTTCGATGATACTGCCGTTAAGTCTGACGTAAAGATCAATGAGGACCTCGCTCCTGGCAACATCGTCTTCAACAATAACAGTAAGGTATATACCTTGTCTGGCAATGGTGCTGTCGAGGGTACAGGTTCTGTTACTTTGAAGGGTAAGAGCGCAGTCAATATCAAGAATACCAACCGATATACGGGCGGCACCTATATTGATGGCGGTTATCTCCGTCCAGCAACGCTTGCCAATAAGGACGGTCTCGAATATGGTTCGTTAGGTGCAGCCGATAATACCATTACCATGTCCAACCTGGGTAAGTTGTGGTTAAATGCTTCCATGACTTCTTCTCATCCTATTGTATTGGGCGAGAATGGCGGTCAGATAGAGACTTATACAGGTACAAACCTGATTATGAATGGCGGTATCAGCAAGATGAATAAGGGAGCCAACCGTGATCTTTACAAGTTGGGTAGTGGTACGCTGCAGCTCAACTGCGCAGCCGATTTCGACAAGCTCTATATCAATGCGGGAACAGTCTATGACTTCCAGGATGCCCATTTCAATGGCAAGACGATTGTGCTGAATGGTAGCAAGGTGGTGCTGCAGGCAAATAACAGTATATATTCCAGCAACACCGATAATGTGGATATCGAGGTGCCTAAGGGTAAGTCGGGTATCTGGTATCCTGATGGACGTTGTGACTATACCGGTAAGCTGACTGGTGAGGGAACCATTGATATCTACGGCACCTGGATCCGCTGTCCTTTCAAGGGCGACTGGAGTAAGTTTGCTGGAACTATCAATGCAAAGCGCGGCACCAAGAATGCTTACGAGCCAGTATTTGATTTCAACAACAGCTATGGTATTCCTTTGGCAACGCTCAATGTAGATTCCCGATTTACACAGGATTATGCATTCTGCACTAACGGCAAGAATTTTGCTATCGGTGCCTTGACAGGTTCCGGCTATATCAGTAATGGTGGATACTTCGGTTCCGGTACCAATACTTTGACGATTGGTGGCAAGAATACGAACTTTGAGTTCAAGGGTTCTATCAATGGTAGCTATGTGGTGAAGAATGGTACGGGTATCTGGACCATCTCTACTGAGAATGTACTTGCCAATGCCAAGTCGCTGAAGATTCTTGATGGAGCCGTGAAACTGAACAAGGCAGCTGCAACTGCATCCATGACTGCTCCAACTATCCTCTATGTACAGGGCAGTGGTGAACTTCGCGGTGTAGGTTGCTCTTTGGGTATTAATCTCCTGAAAGGCGGTATCTTGCGTCCTGGAAGCAATGCAGGAACAGCACAGACTAACAATGCGGGCGTTATCAATATCCAGAAGAACCTGGTAGCCTACGATGGTTCCAGCATTTATGTGAACAAGGCAAAGGCAGATTCTCTCGTTGTCAATGCATATACAGGAAGCAAGAGTCTCGGCTGGGCATATCTGAAGGTAGGTGGCAATGCTACTCTGAATGGTACCATCTATGTCACATACAATGCGAATGGTTGGACTCCTGCAGAGGGTGACTATGTGCGTGTTGTTGACTGTGCAGGCACGATCAGCGGTACTCCTAAATTTGACTTGCAGGCGCTCCCTGCTGGTTTGGGTTGGGATACAAGCAAGTTCCTTACAGAGGGAGTTGTCTATGTAGCCAATGCTACAGGTATCCGTGAGATCGGTTTCGACGCTGGTTCATTCCAGGCAGATGTCTATACGCTCAACGGCTTCCGCATGACAAGTTTGCAGACTTCTATGGCTACCTTGCAGAGCGACTTGAAGAGTCGTGGCTTGACTCCTGGCTTGTACATTGTCCGTACTGCTAAGGGAACTATCAAGGTTACCTTGAAGTAATCCAAGAAAAATTTTCAGTAAAGGATTTAGTTTGCTGGTTATAATATAGTTAATGAAATCTAAACGAGGGTGTGTCATAAGTCTATGGCACGCCCTCTTATTTTTCTTCATGTTTTTTGCATTGGAGGCATTCTTGCTACGTCGATTACTCACGGATTTACGCGGAGGCGACCTGTTCGGTCGTTGCAGATACCCCCTGAGAGTGGAATATGTCCCACAGATTTCACAGATTTGCACAGATTTTTCCTGCTTCAATTTCCTTCCCTTCCATCTCTTTCCTCCATTCTCATTTCTCATTTCTCACTTCTCACTTCATTATCCCTTTTTACCTTTTTACTTTTTTACCTTTAAAAAAAGCCGCTGCCAAAAAATAGAGAAAAATAAGCAAAATATAAAGCGAAAATTGCATTATTTTTTTTACTTTTGCAGAGAAATTCTAAATTTATAATAAATGTCTGAAAAGACAATCTACTGATGAGAAAAAGACAATTATATATTCTTTCGTTTCTTACTGTCTTTTGCGCTTTTGGAAATGATTGCGCTTATGGACAGGAGAGTAGTGATTATGGACAGAATGGTTTCGCTTATGGTCAGCAAAATAGTGCATTTGGGCAGAAATCTTCACAATTCCCGATGGAACGCCTCGACCGTGGGCTGGTGGCTTTGCCGGCTGCCGGAAAGGGAATCTATCTCAGTTGGCGACTCCTCGGTACAGACTGCAAGAATGTCTGTTTTGATATAGAGCGGGATGGAAAAGTGATTGCTCATCATATCCGGGCAACCAACTTTACTGACGTAAAAGGTTCTCCTGCACATTCTTATCGCCTGATCAGTTATCAGAATGAGCCGAAGATGGATGCACAGATGCAACGGGAGGTTTCAAAACCAGTGAAGCCTTGGACTGATCTGTATAAGTCGCTGCCCATCAACCGTCCTGAGGGTGGAACTGCTCCAGATGGACGTGCCTATGTGTACACCCCGAACGACTGTAGCGTGGGCGACGTGGATGGTGACGGTGAGTATGAATTGATAGTGAAATGGGACCCTTCCAACTCTCACGACAATTCCCACGATGGCTATACTGGCGATGTGATTCTTGATTGTTATAAATTCGACGGAACACAGCTCTGGCGCATCAATCTTGGCAAGAATATCCGTGCCGGTGCCCACTATACCCAGTTCTTGGTTTTCGACTTTGATGGCGACGGAAAGTCTGAAATGATTTGCAAGACTTCGGCTGGAAGTATCGATGGACAGGGCAGGCTTGTTAGCGAATCGGCTACTGATACAGAGATTCGTTCGCTCGATAATGCGGCTGATTATCGCAACCGTAGGGGGCGCATCAAGAATGGTCCGGAACTGCTCACTGTCTTCAATGGCGAAACTGGTAAGGCGATGCATACCATCTGGTATAATCCTAACAGAGCTTTCGGTATGGGAAGACAAGTGGTTGAGGGTGAACGACTTGAGGCTGATGGATTTCCTGCTTATTCGTCTGTTTGGGGCGATAAGGACAACTATGGCAACCGTGGCGAAAGATACCTCGCTGGCGTGGCTTATCTTGATGGAGCTGCCCATCGGCCGAGTGCCGTGATGTGCCGAGGATACTACACCCGTTCTTATCTCTGGGCAGTGGATTTCGATGGTAAACAACTGACGACGAAGTGGTTGCATGCTTCTCTCACTCCTCACGACTGGGTGGTGATGGATGGCGAAGGCAAGGTAATCAAGGAGGCGCATGGGCTCTCTGCGACGGCCTTTGCACAGGGCGCCCACAGCCTGGCAGTAGGAGATGTGGATGGTGATGGATGCGACGAGATTACTTATGGTTCGGCTGCCATCAATCACGATGGAAGTTTGTTGTACTCTACGGGGCTCGGTCATGGTGATGCGCTCCATCTCTCTGATCTCGACCCAGACAGACCGGGTTTGGAAGTCTTTATGGTACACGAAGAGCGGCCTTATGGTTCTGATTATAGGGATGCCCGTACTGGCGAGATTCTCTACCGCACGCTGGATAGAGATGATACAGGAAGGGGTGTGGCTGCGGATATTGACGGGCGGCATCGGGGCTTTGAAATGTGGAGCCTGGACAGTAAGGAAGTAAGGGATTGTCATGGAAAAGTGATTGCTGACGATCCATCCCAAATGCCAGCGATGAACTTCAGAATCTACTGGGATGGTGACCTGCAGGACGAACTGCTTGCCAACGGTCGCAGACCGCATTTTGCTCCGTATCTGCAGAAATGGAACGGAAAGAAGGCGGTACCGCTGCCTTTGAGCAACGGAAAACATCTCAGCGAAATGGGGCATTCTTTGAGCAACAACTGGACGAAGGCTACTCCTAATCTGCAGGCTGATATCTTCGGTGACTGGCGCGAGGAGGTGATCTACTGGGACGAGAGCGATGCCTCTCATCTGAATATTTTCACTACGAATATCCCGACGGAATACCGCATTCCTACGCTCATGCACGATCACATCTATCGCCTGAGTGTGGCTTGGCAAAATGTGGGATATAATCAACCTCCTCATCTGGGATATTATCTGCCTGATCATGCAGAAAGGATTAAGTGAAGAATTCTCTTGTATATAATATAACGATAATAATTTGATAAAAATACGTAGCTAATGAAAAGAATATTGTTTGCAATGTCGCTGATGGCGGCAACAACTGCTTCTTTTGCCCAGGTGGCAAAACCGATGGAAGATGTAAACCATGTGATTGACAATACAGTTGACAGTCTCAACAAGGCGATGACCGCCCGCATTGTTCCTGGAACCAGCAGAAAGGGCAACAATCCTGTACTCTTCCTGATAGGCAACTCTACCATGCGCAATGGCACCCTGGGCAATGGAAATAACGGCCAGTGGGGCTGGGGCTATTACGAACACGAGTTCTTTGACGAGAATAAGATTACGGTAGAAAATCAGGCGCTCGGAGGCATGAGCAGCCGTACTTTCTACAACCGTCTCTGGCCAGATGTGCGCAAGGGTATCAAGGCTGGCGACTGGGTGATCATCTCTATCGGTCATAACGATAACGGTCCTTACGATAGCGGTCGTGCGCGTGCCAGCATTCCAGGCATCGGTAAGGATTCGCTCAATGTCACCATCAAGGAGACGGGCGTGAAGGAGACCGTCTATACCTACGGCGAGTATATGCGCAAGTATATCAACGACTGCAAGGCGCTCGGTGCTCATCCTATCCTGATGTCGCTTACTCCTCGTGATGCCTATGATGAGAATGATAAGATTGTGCGCGTGAATAAGACTTTCGGTCTCTGGGCGAAGCAGGTGGCAGAGCAGGAGGGTGTTCCTTTTGTAGATTTGAATGAGATTTCGGCAGCCAAGCTCGACAGTTACGGTCATTGGAAGGAGAAGTATCACTTCTTCAAGGACCATATCCACACCTCCCGTTTCGGAGCAATGATGAATGCCCGTTCGGCTGCAGAGGGATTGGCAGAGAGTAAGGACCCGAGTCTGGCTCCGTTGCAGGCGATGATGATCAATGTGGCTCTGCCGGTGGAGAATTTTCAGCGAGAGAAGGGCAAGCCGGTGGTTTTCTTTACTGGCGACAGTACCGTAAAGAATGCTGACAAGGAAGAGGATGGTATGTGGGGCTGGGGCTCTCAGGCTTATACCATTTTCAATCCTAAGAAGATTACCTGTGTGAATGCTGCCAAGGCGGGTCGCAGTAGCCGTTCTTACCTCAATGAGGGCAGATGGGAGAAGGTATATAACAGTTTGCAGCCGGGCGACTACGTGCTCATTGAGTTCGGTCATAACGACATCTGTTCCTTGACCGATAAGAAGATGCGCGGTTCCATTCCTTGTGCCAAGGATACTTGCAATGTCTATCAGATGCAGGAGAGCAAGCAGTTTGAGGTAGTTTATTCTTTCGGCTGGTATCTGAAGAAGTTCATTCAGGACGTTTACGAGAAGGGTGCTCATCCTATTTTGGTTTCCCTGACTCCTCGCAATGAGTGGCCACACGGCAAGATGGAGCGCCGCAACGATACCTATGGCAAGTGGTACAGAGAGGTGGTGGCAGAGACCGAAGTTCCTTTCCTCGACCTTCACAATATCGCTGCCGATTCTTATGATAAGATAGGTAAGGAGAAAGTGAAAGAATATTACAAGAAGGATCATACGCACACCTCTCTCAAGGGTGCTCGTCATAACGCAAAGTGTGTGGCGAAAGAATTGAAGAAAATGAAGAGCCCATTGGCTAAATATTTGAAATAATAATTTTGAATGAAATATATGACAGCAAAATATTTTTTCTATTCTGGCCTGCTGATGTTGGTTTCAGCTGCTGGCAATGCTTCTGCATCTGCTGGTAATACTTCTGTATTTGCTGGTAATGCTTCTGCATCAGCCCGAGATACGATTTCTCTCGACAGAGGTTGGCAGTTCCATCGTGGGGATGTTTCCGACGTGAATATGCTGAAGAACTTGCAGGCTAATGATGAGGTAGTCAACCTGCCTCACGATTTCCTGATCGGACAGGACTGGGTGGCTCCTGATGCCAGCGAACGTCCTGATAATAGTGATGTAGGTAGTAACGTTCGCAGCCGTTTGAGTCCACGTGGCTTTAAGGAAATGGGTATAGGCTGGTATCGCTATGAACTGACTCCGAAGGCCGAGTGGAAGGGCAAGCGCATTCTCCTCGATTTCCAGGGCATCATGCTCGTGGGCGATGTTTACCTCAATGGTAAGCGAATAGGTGGTACTGACTATGGTTACCTCGGCTTTGATGTAGATGTGAGCAAGTTGCTCAAGTTTGGCGAAGTCAATGAGATTGCAGTGAAGGCAGATACCCGCAATCCGAACAACTCCCGCTGGTTTACCGGTGCCGGTCTTTATCGGGATGTCAACCTTATCGTCACCGACAAGGATTTATTTTTCCCTCGCCATCCGCTCTTCATCCGTACCATCAACAATCAGGAAGTGAAGATTCGGGCTAACATCTTCAACCAGCAGAAAAAGGTGAAGACTCCTGGAACTTTCATTCCTGTAGAAGTCAGAATCTTGGATGCTGACGGCCATGTGGTAGCGCAGCAGAAAACGGATGTGAATTTCAATGCCAAGTGGCGCGACAGAGAGTATGAACTGCCGGCTATCAAGATAGAGAATGCCAAACTCTGGTCGTGCGATACACCTTATCTATATACTGCCGAGGTTACGCTTTACGATAACGAGGAAAAGGTGGCTGACCAGATACGAGAACCGTTTGGCGTGAGAACCATCGAGCTGAATCCGCAGCATGGTTTGCTCGTTAATGGCAAGAAGGTGCTCCTGCAGGGTTTTGCCAATCATCATACTCTCGGTGCGTTAGGTGCAGCAGCCTATCCACGTGCTATTGAGAAGCGACTCAAGATGATGAAAGAGTTCGGATTCAATCATGTGAGAACTTCCCATAATCCCTATAGCGAAGACTTCCTTAGACTTTGCGACAGATTGGGTATTCTCGTGGTGGATGAACTCTACGATAAGTGGTTGGCGCAGTATGCCGGTGGCAGAGTAGATTGGGAGAGTCTCTGGCAGAAGGATATTCCTGAATGGGTGAAGCGAGATAGAAATCATCCGTCTGTGGTGCTCTGGAGTTTGGGTAATGAACTGCAGCAGTATTCCAATCTGCCTTTCAACGACTGGGGTGTGACGGCTTATGAACTGCAGAAGCAACTGCTCCATCGCTACGACGACACCCGTCTCACTACCGTGGCCATGCATCCGCGCTATCGCAATCTGGATACTGATTCTATTCCAGCTGATCTGGCTGTGGCAACCGAGGTGAATTCCTATAATTATAGGTATATGTACTTCCCTGGCGACATGAAGCGCTATCCGGAAAAGACGTTCTATCAGAGTGAGGCGAGCACGGCTGCGATGGGTCCTAACTTCTATGAGATGGATCGTGACAAGGTGCTCGGGTTAGCTTACTGGGGCGCCATCGACTATCTGGGCGAGAGTATGGGATGGCCTGTTAAGGGCTGGAATCAGGGTGTTTTCGACCTGTCTCTGCAACCGAAACCGGATGCTTATTTTGTGAAAAGTATGTTCTCTGACGAACCTACTGTGCATATCGGCATCATCGAGAAGGCTGGTGGCAATGTGCAGTGGAATGGCATCAATGTTTCGGCTGGCAAGCTTTCTGAGAACTGGAACCGGGAGGAAGGCGAGAAGGTTTCGCTCTATACCTATACCAATGGTGACGAGGTGGAGCTATTCCTGAACGGCAAGAGTTTGGGTGTGAAGAAGAATAGTGACGACCCTAAGTTGCGTGCCCGCATCAAGTGGGACGGCATCGCTTATGCGCCTGGTACTCTGCTGGCTGTGGCTCGGAAGAATGGCAAGGTTGTGGCTCGCCATCAGATAGAGACTACGGGCGAGGCAGTGGCGCTGAAGATGGTGCCTGATGCTGAGACCTGGCATGCTGACGGACAGGATCTGATGCACGTGAGAGTGTATGCTGTAGATAAGAAGGGCAGGAGAGTGATGGATCTGAAGGATAAGAACGCATTCAGCAAGTTGGCTTTCTCGGTGAAGGGCGATGCGGATATCGTGGCGGTGGATAACGGAAATATCTATTCGGATGAGTTGCATGTAGGCAAGAAGCAGTTGAACAAGACTGCCGAGCGTGCGCTCTATCAGGGTTCTGCGCTTGTGATTTTAAGAGCAGGAACTCAGCCGTCTAAGGTTGAATTGACAGTTGCTTGCGAGAATGCGGTGTCTGGTCAAAAGTCTGCTGCATCGGGTCATCAGTCTGCTGCATCGGGCGTTCAGAAAGGTAATCTGAAAACAAAGAGAATCGTATTAGTTACAAAATAGTGTCTTGATAAAAAGTTCCTTGAAATCTTTTATTAAAAGGTTTTGGGGATTTTTTTTTAAGGGTTCTTGATTTTCTTTAAATGGTTCTTGTTTTTTTTAGGGGTCTTGGATAGTTTCTTGAACCTTTCTTTCTTTGTTTATGCAAAAAAAACTGATATTACTGATATTGATATCGCTGAGAGTGGTAAAAAACTGTTTTTTTATATCTATTTTCATCCCGATAGGGTATAAAGTAGGCTTCAAAAACATAGGCTACTCCCGATAGGGTATAATGATTCTTATAAAGTGGGTATTTGTTGTGATTTTCGTGATAAATGCTCATTTTTACTTATAATTATCTGTTTTGTTTTATTTTTTTTATTATATTTGCAGTCGAAAACGACTTTGTTGTCGATTTCACACTTTAAAAAGTAAATATGCTACGTTAATCGTATTATATAATAATTGGGTTTCTGCATCCATATCGGGTTTCTGCATCCATATCGGGACTCTGATACAACTATGGATAGATTTATTAGTCGCAACAATAATATAACTATAAAATACCTAATAAAATGATGAAAAAAAGCATTTTCTCTGCAGTCTTACTTTCTGCTGCAATGTTAGCTCCTGCTGCTTTGCAGGCTTCGGCTATGGCTGCCACGGCTTCTTCAGCCAAGTCTGCTGGTGCATCTACCACGGCTTCTTCAGCTAAGTCTGCGAATGCTTTAGTCAAGGCTTCTTCAGTGAAGTCTAAGGCTTCTGCATCCCAGAAAACCAAGGTTTTGGACAATGGTTATCCCTTTGCTCAGGTACCTTTCACCAGTGTGAAAATCGCTCAGAATACCTTTTGGGGTGCGCGTCTGAAGGCTGCCCGAGAGGTAACTGTGCCGTTGGCTTTCAGTAAGTGTGAGAGCGAGCACCGCTACAAGAATTTTGAGATGGCTGCCTATACCTTGCAGAATCCGGGACATGCCGGTCTCGATACCAAGGAGTGGGACGTGAGCAAGTTTATGGGCTTCTCTTTTGATGATACCGATGTCTATAAGACCATTGAGGGAGCCAGCTATATCCTGCAGACCTATCCCGACAAGAAGATGAAGGCCTATATCGACAGTGTGCTCAACGTGGTGGGCGCTGCGCAGGAGCCTGACGGATATCTCTATACCGCTCGAACCATCAATCCGAAACATCCTCACGGTTGGTCGGGTGCTACCCGCTGGAGCAAGGTAGAAGTGCTGAGCCATGAACTTTATAATCTCGGTCACATGGTGGATGCAGCCTGCGCCCATTTTCAGGCTACGGGCAGCAGAAAATTCCTCGATATAGCCAAGCGATATGCCGACTGTGTGATCAGGGAGGTGGGTCCTCAAGCCGGTCAGCACAGGGTTGTGCCGGGTCATCAGATAGCCGAAATGGCACTTGCCCGCCTCTATACGCTTACGGGCGAGAAGAAGTATCTCGACGAGGCTAAATACTTCCTCGATGCCCGCGGTACCACCTCTATCCACGATGCCTACAGCCAGAGCGATAAGCCTATCCTGAAGCAGAGTGAGGCTTGGGGACATGCCGTGCGTGCCGGATATATGTATGCCGGAATCGCTGATGTGGCTGCCCTGACGCGTGATTCGGATTATATCAAGACCATCGACCGCATCTGGAACAATATTGTTTCCAAGAAGTATTATCTCACGGGCGGTGTGGGTGCCCGTCATGCCGGAGAGGCTTTCGGAGCTGACTATGAGTTGCCTAACATGACTGCCTACAACGAGACTTGCGCTGCCATTGCCCAGGTGTATCTCAATGAGCGCATGTTCCTCCTGCATGGCGATAGCAAATATATCGATTGTCTGGAGCGCACACTTTATAATGGTGTGATTTCGGGCATGAGCATGGACGGAGGCCGCTTCTTCTATCCAAATCCATTGTCGAGCGATGGCAAATACAAGTTTAATGCCGATGGTACCACCACCCGCCAGCCATGGTTTGGCTGCGCCTGCTGCCCGAGCAATCTGAGCCGTTTCATCCCTTCATTGCCGGGTTATCTCTATGGCGTGAAGGACAAGGATATCTATGTGAATCTCTTCGCTGGAAATACTTCTACCATCCAGGTGATGGGCAAGGAAGTGGTGCTGGAGGAGACTACTGAGTATCCTTGGAATGGCGATATCAAGATTTTGGTAAAGAAGAGTGGTGTGAAGGGTGCCAATCTGCTGGTGCGCATTCCTGGGTGGGTTCGCAATCAGGTGGTTCCGAGCGACCTTTATAAGTATAGTGATGCCGAGCAACCTGCTTATAGCGTGAGTGTGAACGGTAAGGTTGTGGAGGGTGATCTGGCTGCCAACAAGGGGTATCTGCCTGTGAAGAATATCAAGAAGGGTGATGTGATCCGCATCCATTTTGATATGCCTGTACGCACGGTTGTGGCTAACGGAAAAGTGGCTGACGACAGAGGCAAGGTGGCAGTAGAGCGTGGACCATTGGTATATTGCGCAGAGGCTGTGGATAATGATGGTGCTCCTGTACTTCGCAGCGTTGTAGCCAAGAATCCGGCTTTTTCGGTGATAGATGGTTATAGCATCTCTAATACTGAGTCTCAGGGTGCTCCTGCGTTCTCTGTGAAGGCTATCCAGACTGATGCTCAGGTGCTCGATCAGGCTGCCGATGGCAAGGTTTCTGTGAAGAATCAGAAACTCACATTGATTCCTTATTATGCTTGGAATCATAGAGGTGCTAATCAGATGAATGTCTGGTTCTATCAGGATTTGCAGGTTTTGGAGAAGTAGGTCTCATCGATTCATTTTTTGTTCATCGGATGACACGGAATTGATTCGGAGGTTTCCGGCTCGCAAGGTAGTGGGGCTGACGGCCATTCCCGAGGGCAGTTATCCAGTGGTCATAACGAAATCGCCCCGCTTCCGTCGCTGGTTTCCGCTGCTGGTAGGCGTGCCGGGTTTCACTGGCATACGCATACATAGCGGCAGCATGGCGGCAGATACGCGGGGCTGCATTCTTGTGGGTGAGAACACGATAGTGGGCAGGTTGACCTCCTCTCGTGCCACGCTGACGAAGCTCATCACCGCCATCATGGCGGCGAGCGATCATGGCGAGTCGGTCTGGATCACCATCGTCTGAATCTTATTGTTTACTTCACTAAAATCTTCTTGACGGCACCATTGCTCATCTTAACGATGTTGATACCCTTGGTCAGCTGGTTTTTGCGGGTACCGTTGGCGCTATAGATAGAAGTAATTTCTGCATTCTCGAGATTGTCGGAGGTATTGCTGATACCGTTAGTGATGTCCTCAATCGCTTTCTTGGCAGCTGCAATAGTTGTCTTGAGCTTATTGATGTCAGCATTGGAGGTATCGAAAGTACCCTTGGCAGTCTCCTGCAATGCAGTTTTGATAGCGCCCAGAACAGATTCCTGATCGTTCAGCTTCTCGTTCTTGAGCAGGTTTGCAGCCTCAGTGAAGAGGGAAGTATATTCTGCATAGACATCCTTCTGGTCGGCAGAAATGATATACCAGTCATTGTCAATAGAAGGGTTTGTGCTTGCCACGTATTTCTCACCGCTGATGCTGAAGTAGGCAGTTTGTGAGCCGTTTAATGTGATTTTTTTATATTTTGTGAGTTTATAGCTATTCTTTGTAGAACCTTTTACGATGGTAAAATCTGTTGCTTTTCTGTCGTCAGATACCTCTGCATGCCACTGGTGGACAGGAAATATATAGATATATTCCAAGAACAGGTGATCTTTTGTCTTGTTATCGCAAGTAAAACAACGGGTTTTATCGCCATCAATCGTCCAGACGTCTGCATTCTCGATATTTTTCACGGTAGCAGTCTTACCGGTGATAAAAGTCTTAGTAGCCACGTTGTAGATGTAAGCCTTCTGACCATTACCAACGAGTTTTACAGGTTGGAGCCAAGAGCTTTCTGCAGCAGGAGCGAAAGTTTCATTCTTGTTGCTACCATTTTCATTGCCTTCAACAGTACCATTTTCAGTACCTTCAACAGTACCATTTTCAGTACCTTCAACAGTACCGTTTTCTGTGTTACCTGAAACATTCTGCGCAAGAGCAGTTGTGCCTACTGCCAGAAGGGCAGCGAGCATCATACCTTTGGCCATATTAGCCAGTGTGTAAATTTTCTTCATTTTTACTTGTTTGATTATTTATTATATTGAATACAATTCTTACCTGTACATGGGTTATAATTCTTACCTGAACATAGGATATAATTCTTTCCTGAATATGGGATGCAAATCCCTTGATATGGACTATAAATCTCTGTTTACTAAGAACTTAAAGATCGTGTCATTTACTTACAGTCTGCAAATACGAAAAATACTCCCAGAGTAAATCTCCGGGAGTACTATTCACACAAAAAAACTATCTCACGATAGCGGTATACCGAAAATATCAATATACAAAATGCTTTTTTTTAACTTTATGCTTATAAAGAGAAATATCTTACAAATCCCAGCCCACTGCACTGGCACCAAGTACCGCAGCAGAACTGCCATCGAGTGTAGAAACCAAGAACTTAGCCTTGCCCTTGAAAATCTTCAGTACACTCTTGTCGTAAGATTCCTTGAGAGGCTTCATCAGGAGGTCACCAGCCTTGGTAAGACCACCGAAGAATACGAATGCCTCAGGAGAACTGAACGCAGCGAAATCAGCGCAAGCCTCACCCAGCATCTTGCCAGTGAAATCATATACTCGCTTAGCCAAAGCATCACCCTTACCAGCAGCTACGCTGACATCATAAGAAGTAATATCTTCTGGCTTCATATCGCGAAGTAAAGATGGCTCATCGCTCTTCTCGAGGAACTCACGGGCTGTGCGAGCCACACCAGTAGCAGAGCAGTAAGCCTCCAAGCATCCCTTACGGCCGCAACCGCAGAGACGACCTTCCTCGCCGCGAACCATGACGACATGGCCCAACTCGCCTGCGAAACCATCACAGCCATAGACCATCTTGCCATCGATCACAATGCCGGAACCAACACCCGTACCGAGTGTCACGTCGATGAAATTCTTCATACCACGAGCCACACCGTAGGTCATCTCGCCCAATGCAGCTGCGTTGGCATCATTGGTAAGAGCCACAGGCAGACCACCCAGCGCATCGCTGAAGAGCTTAGCCAAAGGCACTACACCATCGTGAGCCCAAGCCAAGTTAGGAGCGAACTCGATAGTTCCGCTATAGTAATTGCCGTTAGGAGCACCGATACCCATCGCCTTAATCTTGTCGATACCACCCACGGTATCGATGATAGGCTGGAGAGCCTCCACGGCAGCCTTTACATAGTCATTAACATCATCATAACCACCTGTCTTGATAGCAGTAGTAGCTTTTATTTCGCCACGAGCATCTACGATGCCGAATACGGAATTGGTACCTCCCAGGTCCAAACCTATAACATATGGCTTAAGTGCATTCTCTGTCATGTTTTTCTATTTATTTAGTTAGAATTATGGTGCAAAGATATAAAAAAGTTTGTAACAAACAAAGTTTTACACGAAAAAATTACAAGATATGGCCTTTTTTTTGTAACTTTGCGCCTTGTTATGAATTTAGTGTTTCCGATTCAGATAAATATACTTGATTTCATATTCAAGGGAATTATCATAGGTGTGATCGCCTCAGCCCCGATGGGGCCTGTTGGCATCTTGTGTATCCAGCGCACTTTGAACAAGGGCCGCTGGTTTGGTTTCGTGACGGGTGTCGGTGCCGCTTTCAGCGATATCGTGTATGCACTCTTCACGGGTTTGGGAATGAGTTTCGTGATGGACATTGTCAATAATGCCCAAAACAAGTTCTATCTGCAGATTTTCGGAGGCCTTCTGCTCCTGGTGTTCGGCGTATATTGCTTCAAGAGCAATCCTACGAAGAACATGCATCAGAGTAGCAAGAAGCAGGGTACGCTCTGGCACAATGCCATCACCGCCTTCTTCGTCACGCTCTCCAATCCGCTCATCGTGTTCCTTTTCATGGCCACCTTTGCCCAGTTTGCCTTCGTAGTGCCGGATATGCCGCTGGAGATGAGCGTGGGCTATCTGAGCATCATGTTCGGAGCGCTGCTGTGGTGGTTTGGTCTCACATGGCTCATCGACAAGATCAGGGGCAAGTTTGATACCAACGGCATCCTTATTATTAATAAGGTAATAGGAAGTATCGTGATCATCTTCTCGCTCATCGCACTCGTCGGAACCGTGTTCAATCTCTATCATCTCCCGGAATTCTAAGGGAGTATGTATAATTTCTAATTTGAAATATAGCATTTCTAATTTCTAATTTCTAATTAAAAAAAGATGTTTGTAGCTCAGGAATTAAAGAAGAAAAGTATAGCAGAATACCTCCTGTATATGTGGCAGGTGGAGGATATCATCCGTGCCTGCGGCTGTTCGCTCCCGGTTATCAAGAAGCACTATATCGAAAATTTTGATTTCACTCCGGAACAGAAGGAGGAGGAAATCGACTGGTTTGGCAATCTCATCCGCATGATGAATGAGGAGGGAAAGCGCGAATCGGGACATCTCAATATCAACAAGGTGCTGCTCCAGGATGTGATCGACCTGCACGGCATGCTGCTGCAGAGTACCAAGTTCCCTATCTATAATGGCGAATATTACAAGGTGCTGCCATTCATCGTAGAACTGCGCAACAGGGGCGACAAGGACGTCAACGAGATAGAAACCTGTCTGGATGCCCTCTACGGAGTGATGCTGCTCCGACTGCAGAAAAAAACGATTACCCCAGAAACAGAGCGTGCCATCAAGGAGATAACTACCTTCGTGGGACTGCTCAGCGACTATTATATCAAGGATCGTACCGAGGGATTGAAATTTGACGATGACGACATGTAGTTATACATTATTATATATACATTTTAAAATCATATAAATCATAGATGAAAGAAATAGAAAGAAGAAGAACGTTTGCCATTATCTCTCACCCGGATGCTGGTAAGACAACATTGACCGAGAAATTCTTGCTTTTCGGTGGACAGATACAGGTGGCTGGTGCCGTAAAGAACAATAAGATACGCAAGTCTGCCACTTCCGACTGGATGGACATTGAGAAGCAGCGTGGTATCTCTGTATCTACTTCTGTGATGGAGTTTGATTATCTCCCAGACGGACAGTCTGGCGAACCATATAAGGTGAACATCCTCGATACTCCGGGTCACCAGGACTTCTGCGAGGATACCTACCGCACACTTACAGCCGTGGATTCTGCCATCATCGTGGTGGATTCTGCCAAGGGTGTGGAGGCGCAGACCCGCAAGCTGATGGAGGTGTGCCGTATGCGCAATACGCCGGTTATCATCTTCATCAACAAGATGGACCGCGAGGGTCGTGATCCGTTCGACGTGCTCGATGAGCTGGAGGAGGAACTTAAGATTTCCGTTCGTCCACTCTCATGGCCTATCGGACAGGGCGCCCGATTCAAGGGTGTGTATAATATCTACGAGCACCAGCTCAACCTCTTTACGCCTAACAAGCAGCGCGTAACCGAAAAGGTGGAGGTGGATGTGCAGTCTGAGGAGCTCGACCAGCGAGTAGGTGAGCGCGAGGCTTCCCAGTTGCGCGAGGAACTGGAACTGGTGGATGGCGTTTATCCTGAGTTTGACGTCGAGACCTATCGCTCTGCCGAGGTGGCTCCTGTGTTCTTCGGTTCTGCATTGAACAACTTCGGTGTGCAGGAACTCTTAGACTGTTTCGTTCAGATAGCTCCATCGCCAAGACCTACCAAGGCAGAGGAGCGCATGGTGGAGCCTGAGGAGCCTAAGTTTACGGGTTTCATCTTCAAGATTACTGCCAATATCGACCCTAACCACCGTTCCTGCATCGCATTCTGCAAGATCTGTTCGGGCAAGTTTGTGCGCAATCAGCCTTACTATCACGTGCGCCTCGACAAGACCGTGCGTTTCTCTTCGCCAACCCAGTTTATGGCGCAGCGTAAGAGTACCATCGACGAGGCTTATCCGGGCGATATCGTAGGTTTGCCAGACAATGGCATCTTCAAGATCGGTGATACGCTGACCGAGGGTGAGAAAATTCACTTCCGCGGTTTGCCATCCTTCTCTCCACTGCTCTTCAAGTATATCGAGAATGATGATCCGATGAAGAGCAAGCAGTTCCAGAAGGGATTGGAGCAGCTGATGAACGAGGGTGTGGCACAGTTGTTTGTCAACCAGTTTAATGGTCGCCGCATTGTGGGAACCGTGGGTCAGCTTCAGTTTGAGGTGATCCAGTATCGTCTAGAGAACGAGTATAATGCCAAGTGCCGTTGGGAGCCAGTTCACTTGCATAAGGCATGCTGGATAGAGGCCGACGACGAAAAGGAATTGGAGAGCTTCAAGAAGCGCAAGTACCAGTACATGGCGAAGGATATCGAGGGCAGGGATGTGTTCCTGGCCGATTCAGGCTATGTATTGAGCATAGCGCAGCAGGACTTCGAGCATATCAAGTTCCACTTTACTTCGGAATTCTAATAATATAAAAGGATAACTTTTTAAAGAAATAATAAGAGATGATAGATGAAATGGCAGAAAAACCGGGCGCAATAGCCAAAATGGTAGCATGGCAGAAGGAGCATATCTCCGACCGCCAGATGACGCTTATCCTGGCTTTTGTCATCGGTCTGCTTGCCTCCGTTGCCGGATTTTTCCTGCATAGTATCGTGCACGAGATACAGATGTTGCTCACTTCGGGTTTTGAGAAAAGCACCTACAATCTGCTTTTCCTCTTGTTCCCTATCGTGGGCATCTATCTTACCTCGCTCTTTATCAAGTATGTGGTGCGAGACAATATCTCTCATGGTATCACGAGAGTGCTCTATGCGATTTCTACCAAGCAGTCGAAACTGAAGGGACACAACTGCTGGTCGTCGGTAGTAGCTTCTGGTATCACCATTGGATTCGGTGGATCAGTAGGAGCCGAGGCGCCGATTGTGCTCACGGGTTCAGCCATCGGAAGTAATCTGGGACAGATATTCCGCATGGACAAGAAAACGATGATACTGCTCGTAGGATGCGGTGCGAGTGCCGCCATTGCTGGTATCTTCAAAGCCCCAATCGCAGGTCTCGTCTTTACCCTTGAGGTGCTGATGGTAGATCTCTCGATGGCTTCATTGCTGCCTATCCTCATCTCCTGTGTTACGGCTACCTGTTTCAGTTATATACTGATGGGCGAGAAATCGCTCTTCGATTTCACGCTCACCGACCCATGGGAGCTCGACCGTGTGCCGGCGTGCATCCTGCTGGGCGTATTCTGCGGTTTCGTGAGTCTCTACTTCATGAGAGCCATGTCGGCCTGCGAGGGATTCTTCGCCCAGTTGAAGCAGTATCCGTATGTCAAACTGCTCTTCGGAGGCATCATCCTGAGCAGTCTCATCTTCCTCTTCCCATCGCTCTATGGCGAAGGATATTCGGCAGTCAACATTCTGCTGAAGGGTAGAACCGAGGCCGACTGGGACATGGTGATGAGCAATTCGCTCTTCTATGGCCACAGTCAGTTGCTCGTGCTATATATCGGACTGGTAACCTTCACCAAGGTGTTTGCCACCTCAGCAACCAATGGTTCAGGCGGTTGTGGCGGAACCTTTGCTCCATCGCTTTTCATCGGCGGTTTTGCAGGCTTCTTCTTCGCTCGCATCTGGAACATCTACAAGTTAGGCGTTTATATTCCTGAGCAGAACTTTACGCTGATGGGCATGGCAGGCGTGATGACGGGCGTGATGCATGCACCGCTGACGGGCATCTTCCTGATAGCCGAACTGACAGGCGGTTACCTGCTCTTCATCCCACTGATGATCGTGTGCATCTGCTCGCTGCTTACCATCAGCATCTTCGAGAGCCACAGTATCTATGCGCTCCGACTGGCAAGGGAAGGCAAGTTGCTTACCCATCATATCGACAAGGCAGCCCTCACGCTGATGGGTATGCAGAGCGTGGTGGAGAAGGACTATCATCCGGTAAGTCCCGACCTGCCGATGGGTAAGTTGGTGTCTGAAATCAGTCGCAGCAACAATAATTTCCTTCCGGTAGTCAATCAGGCTGGCGTCTTGCTGGGCATCATCGATATCACCCGCATCCGTCACATCATCTTCCGTTCGGAACTCTACACGCGCTTCAAGGTAAAGCAGCTGATGCTCCAGCCTTCAGCCGTGCTCAGCGATCACGAACCGATGCAGGAAGTGATGAAGAAGTTTGACGAAACTGATGCCGCCCAGTTGCCTGTAGTGGATGTGAACGGCGTGCTGAAGGGATATATCAGCCGTACCCGCCTTTATTCGACTTATCGCCAGATTGTGGCGGATATGTCGGCAGAGTAAAAGGGAGTTTGGAATTAGGAATTAGAAATTAGAAATAGCAAATTACTAATTAGAAATTCCCTTGACAAAGCTGCGATATTTGTAAACTTGCATTTTTTTAAAACAATAGGAAAATGGAGAAAAAAGATTTAAGAATCGTATTTATGGGAACCCCGGAGTTTGCGGTGGAATCCCTCAAGAGCCTTGTAGAAGGCGGATATAATGTGGTGGCTGTAGTAACCCAGCCAGACAAACCGGTGGGTCGTCATCAGGACACTCTTCAGCCTTCGCAGGTCAAGCAATATGCCCTCTCAAAGGGCTTGCCAGTATTGCAGCCAGTGAAGATGAAGGATCCGGAATTTGTAGAGCAGTTGCGCAGTTATCAAGCCGACCTGCAGGTGGTGGTAGCTTTCCGAATGCTGCCAGAGGTGGTATGGGATATGCCTCGCTTCGGCACCTTCAATGTGCATGCAGCCCTTCTTCCTCAGTATCGTGGTGCTGCCCCTATCAACTGGGCTGTCATCAATGGTGAGACGGAGACAGGTGTCACCACTTTCTTCCTCGACCACGATATCGATACCGGTCGCATCATCATGCAGAAGCCATTCGCCATTCCCGACGATGCCGATGTAGAGTATGTTTATGACGGACTGATGCACTTAGGCGCTGAGATAGCCGTAGAGACCATCGACCGCCTGATAGCATCCGACGGAAATATCGCTTCAATGCCGCAGGATGAGATGATCACGACAGACACCGTGCTTCATTCTGCTCCGAAAATCTTCAAGGACACCTGCCGTATCGATTTCAATCAGCCAGCCAAGAAGGTGTATGACTTCATTCGCGGTCTTTCGCCATATCCTGGTGCCTGGACTGAGATTCAGAAGGAAGGCGGTAAGGCGCAGGTGCTGAAAGTATTCAAGACTTCCAAAACAGGAAAGGCAGTTGCTGCTTCTTCAGAGAATGCTGCTTCTTCAGAGAATGTCGCTTCTTCTGTAGTAGGAACCTTGAGAGTAGAAGGCAAGAGCCTGCAAATAGCCTGTGCAGACGAATGGCTTCAGCTCGACACAATACAGATTAGTGGCAAAAAGAGAATGGAAGCCCGTGATTTCCTCAACGGAATGAGAGATATCGAGCAGTACAGAAGTATTTAATAAGGGAAGTACTTTCACCTTAATATATAATCAAGAATTGGTTTTTGAGGTGCAAAGAATTTCTTGTAAATAGAAAATTGGTTTTTGAGAAACAAAGGACTTCATGAAAATCAAGAATCGTTTTCTGAGGAACAAAGGACGAATCAAATCCTTCATATATAAGGATAAACAATAATAAAGGAGAATAAAAAATGACTCAACAGGAAGATATTAAGAATGCAATAGAATGCATGCGCAAGGGTGGAGTGATTCTCTATCCTACAGATACCGTTTGGGGTATCGGTTGTGACGCTACTAACCCAGAGGCAGTGGCAAAGGTTTACAAAATAAAGCAGCGCGACGACAGTAAGGCGCTTATCTGTCTGGTGGATAGTGCTGACCGTATGGCGCGTTATTTCCGCAATGTGCCTCAGGTGGCTTGGGATTTCATCGATGCAGCCATGCCTGTGAAGCCAACTACCATCATCCTCGATGATGCTACGGGTGTAGCCAACAATCTGGTGGCAGAGGATGGCAGTCTTGCCATGCGAGTAACTTTCGAGTCTTTCAGCAAGGAACTCTGTTATCGCTTCCAGAAGCCTATTGTGAGCACCAGTGCCAATGTGAGTGGTGAGCCTGCAGCGCAGAACTATCGTGATATCGACCCGACATTGCTGGAGCAAGTAGATTATGTTTGCTGGACCCGTCGCCAGGAGCATAAGCCTCACACTCCATCCAGCATCGTGAAGATAGCCAAGAATGGAGAGGTGACGATTATCCGATAAAGTTAATCTTCAAAGAAACGAAAAGAGGATGTGTTGTAAACTTATGACACACCCTCTCTTTTCTATTAAATATTTATTTTTTTCGGGAATCCCTTTACTTTCGGTTTCCCTTTTCGTTTTCGTTCTGTAAATCCTGCTTTCCCGAAGAATCCTCATTTTCCAGATATTCTTCTTCCGTTATCTCTTCTTCCCATATATCATCTTCTTCCGTTATCTCTTTTTCCAATATGTCCTCTTCATTCGTCACTTCTTCGTCCAACATTTCCCCTTCATCTTCCTCCTCCTTTTCCTTTTTTCCGAAGTTAGGATCTATTTTGAGGTAGACGGTAACCAGGAAGGTGATTACGCAGCATGCCATCACGACGATGAAGAAATGGCGGTATCCCAAGATGTCTTTCAGATAACCCGAAACCATGCCCGGAAGCATCAGGCCGAGATAGGAAATACCGGTACAGATGGAGTAGTGAGAGGTCTTGAACTTGCCCTGACTGTAGAACAGCATGTAGAGCGTAAGCACCGTGAAGCCTAACCCATAACCGAACTGCTCTACGAACAGGCAGGAGGACACCATCACGATATCAGAATTGAGCGAATAGCTAAGATAGATATAGACGGCATCCGGCAGGGTGATGGCGCAAACCATTGGCCACAGCCACTTCTTCATACCGTCGCGGCTCACTAAGATACCTCCGATGATGCCACCCAGAAGGAGACCGATGAGACCAACCGTACCATTGGCAAGTCCGTATTCCTGCGGTGACATGCCCAGACCACCCTGCGAGTTAGGGCGAAGGATGAAAGTCTTGGTCATTGTATTGAGCAAAGCCTCCGGGAAGCGGTAGAACAGCAGGAAGAGCATCACGATGACCGTCTCTCTCACTCCGAATTTCGTAAAGAAAGTGCGGAACATATTCTTCAGTTCGTGAGTCACTTCGCCCACAGTCCTCTCCGTCTGCACATCCTCTTTCGGCGTAGGCATCAGGCGGCTATGGTAGAGCCACAGACCGATGAAGATGCCAGCTAATCCGTAGAAAATCAGTGCCCACGAGAAGCGTATCTGATTGCGGAACATCACCTGCAGCACACCAGCCAGCATCACTAAGAAACCATTCACAAAGATGATGGCGAGGCGGTAGAAGGTGTTGCGCAGGCCCACAAACTTCGTCTGGTTGTGCTCATCCAGTTCTATCATATAGAAGCCATCGGCAGAGATGTCGTGGGTGGCGCTGCAGAAGGCGATGAGGAAGAAGAAGCACATGGTGGCCTGAAACCAGAAAGCCGTAGGCAGCGAGAACGCAATGCCTGCCAGTGCTGCTCCGATGAGCGCCTGCATCGTAAGTACCCACCAGCGCTTCGTCTTCAGCAGGTCGATGAACGGGCTCCACAAGGGTTTGATTACCCAGGGAAGCGCCAGCCATCCTGTATAGAGACCCACTTCGGCATCCGTGAGTCCCAACTGCATGTACATCACTACAGAGAGAACTGTCACGATCACGTTGGGCAGTCCCTCTGCAAAATATAGGGTAGGGATCCATGCCCATGGATTCCTGCTATTCTTCTTTGTTACCATTTTATCCATTAGATATTACTTATCTTTTGTCCATTAGATATCGTCCTGTTTCTTAGACATCGCTTGTCTATCAGAATTTAGACCTTACTCGTTGATCAGAAAGGACTCTATTCCTTAGACCTTACTTGTAGATCAGAAAGGACTCTATCCTTAGAGCTTACTTGTAGATTTTCTTGATTTCTGCTCCCTGATAGTATCTCAGCAGGATATCATCGTAGGAGTATCCTTCGTTGCCCATCACGGCAGCACCTATCTGGCAGAGACCCACTCCGTGTCCCCATCCGGCTCCGATCAGTTCGAAGCGCTGAGGAACCTGGTTCTCGTCCAGATCAAACTTATCTACCACGAAAGCCGAACTGTAGAGATGGCTATCGCTCAAGGCTCTGCGTATTTCCAGTTCCTTGCCGATGGTGAAAGTCTTTTCGGTACCGATAATCTGCAGTTTGCTGATGCGTCCGCTTGTACCGCGTTCCACAGCCTTCATGTCGAGGATGTCGCCGAAGTTCATCTTCAGTTTCTCTTCGAGTAGCTGCTGCAGTTTCTCCTGGGTCAGCGTCACCTTCCAGCGGTAGAAATCGGCAGTCTCCTGGTCATAGTCGTTTAATACTTCCGAGAGCACTTTTCTGTCTGTAGTATTGCAGAAAGCAGGCGGGTTGGAGCGGATCCAGCGGTCAGCCTCTTCCTCCTGAGTCAGATCCGGAAGTCTGTATTCAGAATCCATCAGAGCCTTTGAACCCTTCAAGTTCTCAGTATCACTTGCGTCCTTCAAGCACTCGGCATTCATAGAACTCTTCAGTCCTTCCGGCTTGATTCCCAAAGCAATATCCCTCACAGCAGAGAGATAGCTCTTAGGCGTGTTCTCCCAGCAATATTGGAATTCCTCGGTGATACCGCCGCAGCACTTAGAGAACCGGGCATCGCAGATTTCCTCGCCATCCATCAGAATCTGTCCCTTGGTCTGGCGGATAGCTTCTGCCACATGCGGAGAAGTCTCCTTGGTGATGCCCTGGTAGCGCTGGCAGTGGTCGTCGGCGCAGACATCAAAGATGGTGTGGTCTTCGCGGTCGTACCAGCGGATGAGCATGTCGTCTTTCTTGACAAAAGAGAAGAAATTGTTTCCGCTCTTAGCCACGTCTCTTCGCTTTTTCATCTGTGCCAGGAGCCATGAACGGGAGATCACGGCATGCGCCTTGAGGAGTTCAAGACTGGAGGTGGCACTCATCTCGCTGGATATCACGCTCTCCAGATACTTCTCCACAGGAAGCTCGTTGATGGCGCAGATCTTGTCTGATTCTACCACGAAATGGAGCGTACCTAAGAAGGTCTGTGTTTCCTTGCGTTCCCAGTGGAAGTTGACGCCGATAGTGACATCGCTCAGTGAGAAGGAGGCATCGCAGCTCTGCGGATGGAAGGTAAGCGAACTGTACTGATTGCCGTTCCAGAGCACACCTCCCTCGGAGAATTCCACTTCCTGTTCGCCCGTAACCACTTCGCCCTTGGCAAGGTAAGGCTTGTTGAGCGAGAAGTGAATCTTCTGACCGCTCACGATGCCCACAGAGACATTCGGCTGCTTGCCGTTATTATATAATGTGGAAGTAGTGACGGTGCTTTCCTCAGCCTCCTTGGCAGCCTTCAGCTTATGGATGATGCATTCCATCTTCTCGCCGGAAATGCCGCATTCCTTCAGGATAGCCTCAGCCTTCTCCTCGGTGAGCTTGCGAAAATCCTCTTCGCGTGGCGTGATGATGAGTCCCGACATATCGAGGGCTCCTGGAGAAACCATGATCTGGGCATCGCCCTCGGCAAAGTAGGCTTCCGGGCGGTGCTTCTCTCTTGGAATCACGATACTGATATATTCATCACCCTTGCGCCAGGCCACGATGTTCATCATCGGCTCAGTCTCGTCGCCGCGCTGAGGCATCGCACTGTAGAGGCGCTTGAAGAGCATCTCGTCGCATTCCTCGCTCTTGGAGATGATCACGAAGGCAGGAACGGTATAGTCGCGGATGGCTGCTATCTTCTCCTCGTCGTTCAGGCAGATGATATCTGTCAGGTTGCGTGAGAGGCGCTGCCAGTTGTTCTGCAGGGGAAGTATGCCGCTGGTTCCTGCCTGGAAATGCAGATGGTCTGGAGCCGAGGCACCGCACTTCGGACCGTTGTAGAATACCATCAGTTCGCTGTGCAGACTCAGGAATCGGTGCATCTCGCCATAGTTCTTGAAGATGGCCTGCGGCTGATGCTTGCGTGCCGGAATCGTGAAATGTACCGGAAGGATAGGGAACGGATTGACCAGCAGGTAGAAACGTTCGTCTATCTGCTTGGACATCTGTACCTTCGGACGGTTCTTCTCGCAGAGAAAGCATGGGCGCTCATCGAGGGTCTTCTTGTCTATCTTGGCACCTGTGCTCACGATGCGGGCAGGGTTCCATTGCAGTTTGAGAAGGTCGGAGAGAGTCTGGCTCTCCACATGCTTCAGGTCGCGGTAGCGATGGCGGGCATCCTCCCATCTCTCCAACTGGCGGTTGAAGAAGCGTGAGATACTGCTGTCTTCCATAATGTCGGCCTTGCCCTGCAGCATCTGCTGGCGTGCCTTCAGTTCCATCGTGCGCAGACGGTCTTTATAGAGATTGTTGGCATTCACCTTTTCGATACTCAGAGCGGCATCACTGTTGCCTCCCCAGCGGCGGCAGAGGTACAGTTCATCATAGATTCTTCCGATTCTGTATCGGCGAGAGAAGGCAAGTCCTAAGGCATAGTCTTCACCATAAGACGTGTTAGGGAACTGTATCTGTCTGACGAGCGGTGTGAAGAATGCTCTCGGAGCACCCAATCCGTTGATGCGCAGTGCGTTGTTGCAACCGTTTTCCTCGGTCCATTCCTTATGGTCTATCAGTCCTGGAGGCAGGGTGTTGAGGTCGAAGTCGCACATGCGGTACGAGCCGATCATCATCGCTGCCTTCTGGTTGTGAAAGGCATCTACGATTTTCTGGAGAGTCTTCGGAGACGAATAGAGGTCGTCGCTGTCCAACTGGACTGCAAACTTGCCGCAGTACTCGCTATTGATGGCTACATTCCAGCAGCCGCCGATGCCGAGATCGTTTCTCTCTGGCACAATCTGTACGAGCCGCCCCGCCTGTTTGTCGTTTCTGGCTTCCATCTCGCGAGCGATTTCATCAAGAATCTCGCCAGTGCGGTCGGTAGAATGATTGTTGACCACGATGACGTTGAACTTGAAATTGGCTTTCTGGCTCAGCGCACTCTTCACGGCATCCGCGATGGTCTTCTCTCTGTTGAAAACCGGGATGATCACAGAAGCCTCGTAGAAGAATTCCTGTTCGCCGAAATCCGGCTGGCGATAAAAGCTGGTATCGATGAGGGCTCCCACCTTGTTGAGGTGCTGCGTGCAAGCCTTTTCCATCTCTATCTGCACCTCTCTGTTGCGAGGGTTCACATAGTCGAATTGCTTCTCGCCGCTCTTTCGGTTGTCGAGTTCATCTTCTGTATAGAGGAATTCATTGAGATGGAAAATCTCTCCCACGCGGCTCAGGTAGAGACGGAGGTCGTAGAGACCCGCATATTGATAGTCAGCTCTGTCCTGCTGGGCGATGAAGTCGCGGAGGGCTTGCGCCTTGATGAACCAGAGGCTTCCGAAATCGAAGTCGTCGCGAAGGCTACCAGACTGGTAATCAATAACCGGATGCTTGATCAGCTTGCCAGTTTTCGCTTCTTGTTCAGCTTTCAGTTTATGAGTTTCTGCTCCATCCGCTTTTGCTTCAAGAGTTTCTGCTCCATCTTTTTCTTCTTTTCCTCCAACTTTTGCAGCCTCATTATCTTCTTTGATTAAGGAATAAAAGTCGGAGTAAACCATGACGGCACCCGTGTCGTCTGCCGTGCGTAGGAATCGTTCCAGGGCATAGAGTCCCCATCTGATCGGAGTCGTCTTGGTGCAGATCATCACATAGTCGGCATCGGTGTTTTCAGCAATGCTTTCTACCGTGTTGCTGCTTTCCAATCGGTCAATGACTACGAAGGTGCATCCATCAGGCACTTGGTGATGGGCTGCAAAATCAGCGCTCACCAGGAGATTGATATGCTGAACCGTCTTGTTGTCATGAAGTTCCAGAAGTGCGCTTTGGGCTACTTCAATGTCTTCACAAGGTAAGAAAAGGTCTATTTTTTCTCTCATTTTTTGTGTTATGTTTTTGCGTTTCGGCTCCCTTTCCGGAGGTCAAAACGGTATTTTTTATCTATATTTTAGCTTATTATATTAAAATATGTGGCAAAGATAACAATTTTTCGCCAAAAAATACTATCTTTGCACTATGAATGATGAAAAAAAATATCTTTTGGGGCTTACCCTTGCTGAATTGAAGCAAGTGGCTAAGGACTTGGGTATGCCTGCCTTCACGGGTGGGCAGATGGCTAAATGGCTCTATGAACAGCATGTGAAGAGCATCGATGAGATGACTAATATCTCGAAAGCTAACCGTGCCAAGCTGGCCGCAGAATATGAGATAGGATGTGCCGGATATACCGATGCACAGCATTCCGTAGATGGTACCATCAAATATCTGTTCCCTACGCGCAGCGGAAAGTTTGTAGAGACGGTCTATATCCCCGACAAAGACCGTGCCACGCTCTGTGTCTCATCACAGGTGGGATGCAAGATGAACTGCCTCTTCTGTCAGACTGGTAAGCAGGGGTTTGAAGGAAGTTTGCCTGCTGGCGATATCCTCAACCAGATCTACTCCCTGCCAGAGGTGGACAAACTCACCAATATCGTGTTTATGGGACAGGGCGAGCCGATGGACAATCTGGATAATGTGTTGCGTGCCACGGAAATACTGACCGCTGACTATGGTTGGGCATGGAGTCCGAAACGTATCACAGTAAGTTCGGTGGGCGTCAAAAACAAGTTGAAGCGATTCCTCGAAGAGAGCGAGTGCCATGTGGCTATCTCGATGCACGATCCGATACCTTCTGAGCGAGCAGAACTGATGCCTGCCGAGAAGGGTATGGGTATAGAACAGGTTGTGGAGCTGCTCCGCAATTATGATTTCTCTCACCAGCGTCGCCTGTCTTTCGAATATATCGTGTTCAAGGGAGTGAACGACAGTATGCAGCATGCCAAGGCAATCATCAAGTTGGTGAAGGGCCTCGACTGCCGTTTCAATCTGATTCGTTTCCATCAGATTCCGGACATCCCATTGCAGGGCGTCAATGATGAGAAAATGGAACAGTTCCGTGATTATCTCACTTCTCATGGAGTCTTTACGACCATCCGTGCCAGTCGCGGACAGGATATCTATGCTGCTTGTGGCTTGCTCAGTACATCCAAGAAAATCGGAGAAATCAGAGAGCACGAGGACGAAGAACGCTCTTTGCGATAATCCCGTTTCTTCTTCGATAGAAAGTCTTTTCTCGCGGTAGGGGGCTCTTGCCGAGAGTATTCTTGATAGGAGCTTTTCTTCTCGACAGGAGTTGTCCTTTAGATCAAATAGTTCAAAGACTTTACTCTGTGAATGAATGTATTTCTCCTGAGCCGAAGACCTTTCTTTTGAAGATAAGCGACAAAACGTTGATAAAATAATGATGAATTGGAAATATCTGAGATTATTTCTTGCAATCTGCTTTGTATTCATGCTGGCTTGTTGCAAAGACGGAAAGAGCAGTCGGCTTCCTGAAAGTATCGGTCAGCCCTATGAGGTGGTGCTTGAAGGAGATACGAATCGCATCGTAACTGCTATCTTGCAGGAGAGTGTGCCAGATATGCCTCAGCCGGAACCCATGTTTAATATCATACAGGTGAGAAAAGGAAAACTGACAAGCCTGTATCAGACGGTAAGAAACCGGGTCGTCGTAGATGTGGATAAGAGAAATCGTGACTTTGAAGTGAAAATCAGCAAAGATGTCAATGCTGCTCCGCAAGTCATTATCCGTATCAAGGCGCAGACCGTAGAACAGTTGAAAAGCCGTCTGGATGGAATGAGACTCCGCCAGATACTGGACGAATCGGAACTGAAGCATCTGGCGTCTGTCATCCGGCAGAATGTAGAGAAGCAGAAAGAGGTAAAGCGGCTCTTCGGCATCGACATGAAGATTCCTGCTGACATGCAGTCAAGTAAGCGTGGTAAGGATTTCCTGTGGCTGTCAAATAATGCAAACTCGGGTATGCAGAGCCTCCTCATATTTAAGTTGAGAGATTTTTGGCGAGGGAATCCCTATCTCCCATCTGCTCTCAAACCGAAAGTTGACAGCGTACTACGTGTCAACGTGCCAGGTGAGGAGGATGGCATGTACATGCAACTTGCCTATATCAGGGAATATTTAAATGGATGCTGGGAAATGAAGGGGGATGCCATGGGTGGACCCTATGTGATGAAGCTGATGTCTGATGCCGACTTCACACAAGGGCGGAACGTCCTTGGAAAATATAATGCATTAGTCATCATTGGTTTCGTCTATGCGCCCGAAATGAAGAAAAGAAATTTAATCAAGCAGTTGGAAGCTGTGCTGACAACTATCAGGTAAAAATTTCGTAAGCTGCAGATGAAAACTTCGTAAGCTGAAGTTGAAAATATCGCAAGTTTCAGCTTATCACCATCGCAAGTTTCAGATAAATATCATAAGATTCAAATAAATACATCAAAATATAATATATGGACAATCAGAAAGTAAGGGTGGCTATCACCCACGGAGATACCAATGGTATCGGATATGAACTCATTTTTAAAACCTTTGCAGAGCCAGAAATGCTGGAACTCTGTACACCTATTATATATGGCTCGCCAAAAGTGGCAGCCTATTATCGCAAGGCCATGAACTTGCCAGGTCAGTTCTCTATCATTCAGCAGGCTGAGGATGTACAGGATGGAAGAATCAATCTTCTGGCTGCTGTAGATGACGAGGTGAAAGTGGATATGGGTATGCCTACGGCTGACTCTGGACAGGCTGCAGTAAAGGCGCTCGATCGTGCCATGACTGATTATCGTGCCGGTCTCTACGACGTGCTGGTTACCGGACCTGTCAACAATGCCAATGCGCAGATGGATAACTATCCTTTCCCTGGTCATAGAAATTATATTGAGACCTGTCTTGGTGAAGGCAAGAAGGGATTGTCTATGCTGATTGGCGGTGATCTCCGTATCGCATCGGTCACAGAAAAGACACCTCTGAAAGATGTACCTGCAGCTATCAGTCTGGAGGCGATCGTAGAAAAAGTAACCCTGATGCAGCAGACTCTCAAGCGTGATTTCTATATCAGCAATCCACGTATCGCTGTACTTGCTTTGAATCCAAAGACCAATGAGGATAGCAGTTGCGGTACAGAAGAGCGCGAAATCATTATCCCTGCTATTGATGCATTGGCAGAGAAGGGCGTACAGGCGTTCGGTCCGTATGCTACAGATGAATTCTTCGGAAAAGGCTATTTCAGAGACTTCGACGGTGTGATGGCTATGTATCATGACCAGGCAACAACTCCTTTCCATTCACTATATACAGAAGACGGTGTAGTCTTCACTGCCGGCATGCCAATCATCCGTACTGCAGCAGATGTTACACCGGAGTTCTGTATCGCAGGAGTAGGAGAGGCTGATGAGACTTCTTTCCGCCATGCAGTCTATTTGGCTGTGGATGTTTATCACCATCGCAATGAGTATGATGAGGCTCGTGAAAATCCGCTTCCAAAGCTTTATCGCGAAAAACGTGATGAGAGCGAGAAAGTGCGTTTTTCTATCCCAAAGAAGCATTCTAATGCTCCTTTTAACCCAAAGCCTGAGGTGAAAAGTTAAAAAAATGACTATTTTATGCCATTTTTGCAGATTATTCAAAAAAAATGCGTAATTTTGTCAGCTAAATGGACACAAGTGAACTTCAGAAAGTAAAACAACGGTATAACATCGTGGGTAATAGCGATGGATTGAACCGTGCGCTCGATGTCGCCTTACAGGTGGCACCGACAGATCTTTCTGTGCTTATCATCGGTGAATCGGGTGTGGGTAAGGAAATCATTCCGCGTGTTATCCACGATCATTCACCACGCCGCCGTGAAAAGTATTTTGCTATCAACTGCGGTAGTATTCCTGAAGGTACTATCGATAGCGAACTCTTCGGTCATGAGAAAGGTTCCTTTACGGGAGCTATCGGAGAAAGTGAAGGATATTTCGGTATCGCCAATAAGGGAACCATTTTCCTCGATGAGGTGGGCGAACTGCCTATCCAGACACAAGCCAGATTGCTCCGTGTGCTGGAAACCGGTGAATATATCCGCGTAGGTGGACAGGAAGTGAGAAAGACTGATGTGAGAATAGTGGCAGCTACGAATGTCAACATGCGCAAAGCCATCAGTGAAGGTCGCTTCCGCGAAGATCTCTATTATCGTCTGAATACCATTCCTATCCAGATGCCGCCGCTTCGTGAAAGAGGTAATGATATCCTTCTGCTCTTTAGACTTTTTGCGATGCAAATGGCTGAAAAGTACAGGTTGCCTAAGATTTCGCTCAGCGAGGATGCAAAGGGCATCATGCTCAAATATAAGTGGCCGGGAAATGTAAGACAACTCAAGAATATCACAGAACAGATGTCTGTGCTCAGCCAGGAACGGGAAATCAGTGCTGAAATGCTCTTGCATTATATTCCGATGGATGAAGAGTCAACCCAGTTGGCTACGATTCCTTCCCAGACGGGCGGTGCTCATAGCTACGAGAGCGAGCGTGAACTTCTCTATAAGATTCTCTATGAGTTGAGAGGCAATGTGAGTGACCTCCGTCGTGATGTCAGTTCTCTGCGTAAGCAATTGGATGAAGCCCGTCAGCTCAATGGTGCCAGTGGATTTGCAAGTCCTAATGCTATTACTCCAGTAGAGTCTGTAAGCGACTTCCCTGCGAGAATGGATAAGACACCAAGTATCCGTCCGGTCATTCCGCATCATGCGACAGAAGATGCCATCGTTGAGGAAATCAATGAACCGGAAACGCTGAATCTGAATGATTTGGGGCGCCAGATGCTCGAAAAGGCTTTGGAACGAAATAACGGAAATCGCAAAAAGGCTGCTCAGGAACTTGGTATTTCCGACCGTACGCTGTATCGCCGACTCAAGCAATATGGACTCAATGGCGATGAGGAAGAAGAAAAAGACAAAAATAAGTAAGACAATTGGAATATGAAGCGTTTTCGCAAACATATATATATAATAGGTGTCATCCTTACTATTGGCATTCTTGCTGCATGCTCCGTGAGCTATAAGTTCAATGGCGCAAGCATCGACTATACCAAGACCAAGACCATTCAGATAGCTGAATTCCCTATTAGAAGTACCTATGTGTGGGGACCGATGGGACCGATGTTCAACAATGCCTTGAAGGATGAATTTGCTAATCATACCCGCTTGCAACAGGTCAAGAGAAATGGAGACCTGAAGATAGAGGGAGAGATTACACAGTATAGCCAGCGCAACAAGAGTGTTTCGAGCGAAGGCTATTCTGCACAGACCGAATTGTCTATTACTGTAAATGTGAGATTCACCAATAATGTGAACCACAATGAAGATTTTGAACGCCAGTTTACTTCTTCAAAGAGTTATGAAACCACCCAGGGTCTGGCTTCGGTTCAGGAAGAATTGGTCAACCAGATGGTGAAGGATCTGGTAGAGCAGATTTTCAACGCTACTGTTGCAAACTGGTAATTAGGCATTCTCTCAAGAAATATGCATTCTCTTTGGAGTTATAATTCTCAGGGGAGATATTGTTCTCATGAGAGATATATGTAGGCAGAATAGAAGCATTTTGTCTGAAAGATGAATTTCTTCTGAAAAGTTGAATTCGTTAGAAAAAAAGTTTTTAAAAATTATAACTGTTAATATTATTAGAGATTCGTGGAATTAACAAGATTGATACAACATCCGGAGGAGATGAATAAAGAGACTCTTTATGATCTCCGTGAGCTGTTAGCACTCTATCCGTACTATCAGACGGCTCGATTGCTGATGTTGCAGAACTTGTATTTGCTCCATGATGCCAGTTTTGATGAAGAACTTCGCCGGGCAGCTATCTATATTACTGACAGAAAGGTGATATTCCAGATGGTGGAGGCAGCTCATTATCAGCTCAAGAAAGAGTCGCATGCTGCGGCTGGAAAGAAAGATAATACGGCTGATAGAACTTCAGATTTGATAGACAACTTTTTGGAGTCTATACCTGCTGATAAGGAAGACGAGGAAAAGAAAAAGGAAAAAAGAAAACCTACTCCTGCCGATGCAGCCGTCGATTATGTGGCTTATCTTTTGGAAACCGAAGGGGAGACTGAGGAAGAGAACTCCTCTCGTACCATCTCGCTTATTGATGATTTCATGGAGGATGGAGGATTTAAACTTCCTAAGATTGATGTTTCTGCTGATTATCAGCCTGAGTACAAACCTGAGTTGGATGACAACAACAAGGAGGAACAGGCTGAAAATAGTGGAGTCTTTACTGAGACTTTGGCTCGTATCTATATTAAACAGGGAAAATACCAACGTGCACTCGACATTATACGCCGTTTGCATGAAAAGCATCCAGGCAAGAGCATGCATTATGCTGACCAGATGCGATTCTTGGAAAAATTGATCAAAAATAATAAATAAAACTAGTTTTAAAAATGTACACATTATTTGTAGTATTAATCGTCCTGGTAGCATTGCTGATGATTTTCATCGTGCTTATCCAGGAGTCAAAGGGAGGTGGTCTTGCATCCAACTTCTCTTCTTCAAACGCTATCATGGGTGTTCGTAAGACCACTGATGTAGTAGAGAAATTAACTTGGGGTCTTGCTGCTGCTATGGTTATCATCAGCGTAGCTTGTGCTTATGTAGCTCCAACAGCTGTTGGTGAAAGCAGTGTAATGGAAAATTCTGCTACAACTGAGCAGACTGCTCTCCCTGCTATGCCAGGTGCTAACAATGCTGCTGGTGCTCAGACTGCAGCTCCTGCTAAGGGTGCTGATGCCCAGAAGGCTGCCCCTGCTGCTGATGCTCAGAAGGCTGCCCCTGCAGTTCCTGCAACTCCAGCTAAGTAATTTTTCTACATTACTGCGAGAAATTTAAAAGCATTTTATGAAGAGGGTGTGTCATGAATTCGTGACACACCCTTTTTTGAATGAATGAGAATCAGAAAAGTGTAAATATGAAAAGGAAGGAAAATAAGGTAAAAATAGAATGAAATTCGACAAAATAGGCTAAAAAACTGCTTAATTTGAGAAAAATGAAGTTTTTTCGAAAAAAGTTCGCTAAAAATTTGGTGGAATCAAAAAATAGTAGTACCTTTGCACTCGCTTAAAAGAAATAACAATTAAGCAAGCTAACATGGTGGACGTAGTTCAGTTGGTTAGAGCGTCAGATTGTGGTTCTGAATGTCGTGGGTTCGAGTCCCACCTTCCACCCAAGATAAACCCAGTAAATCATTGATTTACTGGGTTTCTTGTTTCTACTTTCTATAAAATGGTTTATCATTTGTCTTTTTTATTCCCCCATGATTGTGGCGATGAGATGTCTGCTGCCGCCGCCTTCTCTAAACTCGCATAGGTATATCCCCTGCCAGGTTCCGAGGTTCAGTCTGCCGTTTGTGATAGGAATCGTCAGTGAAACTCCTACCATACTTGATTTGGCGTGGGCTGACATATCCGTTGGACCTTCATCTTGGTGCAGGTATCTCGGATCTCCATCTGGCACCAATCTCTCAAAGATTCCCTTCAGGTCGTATCGCACATCTGGATCGAAATTCTCGTTAAGTGACAATCCACAACTTGTGTGTCTGACGAAAAGATTTAGTATTCCTGTCTTTGGCAGTGCGGGTAATTGACGGAGTACTTCATTCGTTACGAGGTGAAAACCGCGAGGAAAAGGTCGCAATGAAAATTCAACTTGTTCTATCATAATTTTTGGATTTATTTTTTTCTTTTTAGATATGTATCTTGCAAAGATAATGATATTCTGATGATTCTCTTACTCTTTTCATGTAATTATAGTAAAGTTTAACCCTTACCGAGTTTGTTAGAAATTGAAAAATGTTCCCAGATGCTACTGCAACGGCAGAGTGAGTACTATTGCAATGGCAGAGTGAGTACTACTGCATGAGTGAAGTAAGTACTACTTACTAAAAAATCTTCTTCTTTGAAGAAGGAGGAAGACATTAGAAAAAACTTGAGAAAAATTTGGTGGTTTCAGAATAAAGATGTACTTTTGCAATCGAAATAAGCATTAAGAGTTGCCCAGTTGTGGCACACCAACCGAGTTTCGCATAGAGATAACCACGGTGGTAAAAGAATGTGTAAGTGTTTAACAACTTAAAATAATTATCTTTATGAATCCAAATTCAGATTTAAAGAACAATGAGAATGTGATGGCAGCTAATGCCGAGTTAAGAATTTCAGAGTATGCAGTCCGCTTTGCCGCATATAGCGATGAACAACTAAAGCAGACTGTAGATCACGAGCGCAAGGTTCGTGGTTGGGGCAGCGAGCGCAGTTACTTCCTCGCTGCTCTGCGTAAAGAGTGCGAGAAACGAGGGATACCATATTGCTGGTAATCGTATCAGGAGATTGCAAAAATACGATTATCTTTGCGATCTCCCTGTTTTTTTTATTATTTCTTTCCATATTTAACTTACTTGTTTTAGTCAAGTGGCACTCACAAAGTGGATGAAAAAAACGGTTAGAGAAAAAGTAGAACTAAAGAAAAGGGGAGCTATTTGAGGCGGTGTTTTTTGAATTTTTTAAACAAGAGCCGTTAAAGGTCATTAATTTATGTGGCTATTAGGTTCTTATTCTGAGGAAAATACTTAATTTTGCAACCAGATAAAAGGAAGGAGTGCAAAAAAAATAGGTATGAAACGTTCGCTCAACATATTGATAGCTTTGATGCTCTCGTTCATGGTGGTTTACCTGAGCGTGGGCACTACAGTCATGCACTGCCTTCGTTCTGACAAGGTGATGGTGGGTATGATGGCTGACTGTTGCGTGGGGCATGACTGTTGCCAAGGTAAGCTGGGCGCACAGGTGAAAAAGCATTGCATGAACGTAAGGCAGGTGAAGCTATCGCCTACGGTCTCTGTCCAACATATGGATTTCGATACAGCACCAGTGTTTGCTGGCATCGTGCCAGCTCTTTGGAAGACATTGCCTCGTCCTGTTATCTGTAGCATTCAGAAGGCAAGATATTGGAATCAGAACGTTCCACATTCGCCTCCAAGGGCTTATCTTGTCCTCCTTAACACTCTGATTATTTGATTTTTTCCCTATTTGCAAATAGGTTGCAAAAGATTTATTGTACTTTTGCAACCAAGATTGTCGTATGCCTATCCCTATCAGTAAAATCTTAGGTTTGCATACATATATAAAAAGGAAAAAAACATCCGAAATTAAGATTTTGATTCGGATAAAAGTAAATATATTTATGTATTCAAAATATCTATTGCTCAGTGCCTTGCTGGTTATTGGTGCTGAGACTTATGCAAAAAATAATAAGACAGAGGTTGCGTCCCTGTTATCATATCATAATTCTGTAAGAAATGACTCTGTAGATTCCTCCTCTCAGGATTCCATCTTCAAGGAAGAGACCTTGCAGGATGTGAAGGTGGTGGCTCGTAAGTCGGGCACTTCTCGATTGGCTGGTGCCGTGAATGGCATTGCTGTGAATAAGGATGAACTCTTCAAGGCGGCTTGTTGCAACTTAGGCGAGAGTTTCACGACCAACCCATCGGTGGATGTGGCTTATAATGATGCCACGACGGGCGCAAGACAAATCAAGCTCCTCGGTCTTTCGGGCACTTACGTACAGATGCTCACCGAGAATCTGCCGAATT
>OBTM01000005.1_pt1 | contig 72944 bp, 92 predicted proteins | sample 1494911 | NCBI WGS metagenome assembly OBTM01 (sample SAMEA3360697, study PRJEB22359) | human gut metagenome | biome: ENVO:urban biome; feature: ENVO:human-associated habitat; material: ENVO:feces | place: Bangladesh | collected 2011 | reverse complement strand
TACCAATCAGCAGCTACGAACACGGGCCACTACTCAGCAGCTACGAACACGGGCGACCAATCAGCAGCTACGAACACGGGCCACTACTCAGCAGCTACGAACACGGGCTACCAATCAGCAGCTACGAACACGGGCCACTACTCAGCAGCTACGAACACGGGCGGCCAATCAGCAGCAGTGAATGTGGGCAGACATTCAACTGCTAAAGTTAGTGGTAAAGATAGCATCGCAATCGTGACAGGTTCAAACAGTAAAGCAGCAGGAGCTCTTGGAGACTGGATAGTTCTTACAGAGCGATATGACTGGAAATGGGATTATCAAATCAAGGACGTTAAGGCTTTCAAGGTCGATGGTGAAAAGATACAACCAAACACGTTTTATAAGTTAGTAAACGGAGAAGCCGTAGAAGCATAATCACACTATAGAAATTAAGAAATGAGTAGCAACAAGCAATTCACCATCACCCTCAGCGAGCGTCAGCTCAAGCTCCTTGCCTACGCTTGCAGGGTGACAGACCGCTTGATAATTGGTCAGCTCGACTTCTCGCTTCAAGAGTGCTGCGAGGCGGCATTTGAGAAGCTTCATAAGAACGACAAAGCCGGAAAGATAGGCAGCGACGAGTGGTATCTCATGCGGTTCCTGGTTACACAGGCGATACAAACGCTTCGCAAACTGTGCTGGGGCGTGGAAAATGGAGTGAATCACGGAATCTATTACGACGAGACCGCTGACATCCTCTTCGATATGCAAAAGGTCATAGAGCATGCTCTATGGCTGGAGGAAGACCCGGAAAAGCGGTCAAACTGGACCAACGACGCTTTTGAGCACACAAGCCCCATCGGGAACGAAAGGAACATTAAGGTAAAGAAATCACAGAGAACCTGTTAATAAACCACTAAGCCCTATCGAAGCACGGTTAATCGGATAAAAATGAATGAAAAGACTATTCGCGAAGCATTTGACCTCGTAGAGAAGTTATCAGAGATTGAGCAGGCGTTGGTAGGTCGCCAATATGATGTTGAGTACAATGAGTGGATGAAGAAAGCAGGCTTGGAAGACCTGATGATTAAAATCGATTAGCGTTATGAATTTGGCTAAAAGCGTTATGAATTTGGCTAAAAGCGTTATGATTTAGTATTAAAGCGTTATTAATATGACCATTTATGAACAGATGTTAGGCTATATCCGCCGCGAGCCTTTCGTGGTTTGCCGTATAAAGCGTGTTAAGATTTAGAAAATAATTACGCTTGGAGTGATGATTTTGTATATAATATTTTTGGATTAAAGAGTATGAACACAGAAAAATTGAACGCGCTGAAAGAGCGTGCGTACAAAACGGCCGTTGAGCACGGCTTCCATGAGGATGTTAAACCAGTTACCTTCTACTTCGGTCTCGTGATGAGCGAGGCAGGCGAGGCTATCAACGCAGACCGGAAAGGACTGCACGCCGACGCCAAGGGGTTTGAGGAGGACGAGGCGAATGGACTTCCATTTGCCGAGAGCTTCAAGAAGAATGTGAAAGACAGTGTTGAAGATGAAATCGCGGATATTGTTATCCGACTGCTGGACTTTGCAGGATTGAAAGAATATGAATTGAGCTTTATCTCATATTATCAGCAAAATAATCATGTTTATTTACGGGAATTAAAAGAGTGCGGGTTGTCTGGTGTTCTTTTTCAGCTCATGGGGGCTCTTAGTGATGCTTTGGATGAAAATTGTACTGGTCAGGGTATCATTGTTCTCCTCAGTGTCTTTTCCGACTACTTCGGGATGTTCACAGGCAGCGACAAGGATTTGTGGTGGTTCGTGGAGAAGAAGATGCGATTCAACGAGCAGCGTCCGAAGTTGAACGGAAAGAAATACTAAAGTAAAGAAAATATGGAACTTATAGAACCAGAGGTAGAGCTTCTGAGTGAGTTAGACTTCACTCCAGAGTTCCACATAGCACGATGCGCCAGGGTCTGTTATGGTCGTGAATACAAAGAGCCTAATCAGGCAGCTGATAAGAAGCTGGTGGAAGGCCTTATAAAAAGAGGACACCTATCCATGCTTAGACATGCAAGCATGTATCTTGGCCATATTGAGGATATTTCCCAAATTGCAATGCGCATTGCAAACTCCTGTTACTGGAACTATGACGTGCTTCGCGGATATGCGTCTACTAATCTTCAAGAGTTTACGCAAAGTGGAGTCGAAAAAGAACCAGTGGCAGTCATTGACAATAAGCAATTTTTAGAGGACTGTGCAAAGCATCCAAGACTCTTTGAGCTTTACAGACTTACTTTCTGTATCACGACTCAGATAAGCACATCAAGAGAGCTCAACAGAGTGTCCCCTAACAATATCGCAGAGCGTAGCACGCGCTTTTGCTCTGCGAAGGGAGGCTTGGCGATATGTAGGCCTTGGTGGATAACAAGCCCAATAGATGATATTGCCGTCAATGCCCTATCTTACTATAAGATAGCATGTGAAGCAGAGGAAACCTACATGACCCTTCTTCTCAGAGGCATGAAGCCTGAGGACGCAAGAGGTGTTCTTCCCTTAGACACTGCCACCAAGGTTATCTACACCTACTCCGTCCAAGAGTGGCAGCACATCTTGGACCTCAGGCTCTACGACAAGACCGGCAAAGCCCATCCCAACTGTCACGTGGTCATGCAGATGGTTAAAGACAAGATTAACAGCTTTGCCAATGAACATAACATAGATTATCAAGTGTAATTAACAAGTTATAATGAATAAGAATTTGAATCTTGTAGAGATACTAAAAGATGCTCCCAAGGGAACCAAACTGTGGTCTCCTATATGTGGTGAGTGTGAGTTTATAGAGGTTAGTAACCATGTTAAATATTTTCGCATTGTATGTAATAGTGACGCAACAAGGTGCTGGAGTTTCTTGCCTGACGGAAAACTTGACCCAAAAGGAGAATGTATGTTATTCCCATCCAAAGAGAACAGAGACTGGTCTACGTTCAAAATTTCTGAGGGACATAAGCACTTTGTTCCCTTCCAAAGAGTACTGTGCGCATGCAAACATGACTATGGCTATAAAATATGGGCTGCCGACGTCTATAGCCATTATGACGAATCTACCGGCAAACATTATCTTGTTAGTGGATATGTAGGTAATGATAATGAGGTCATTCCCTACGAGGGTAATGAAGATAAGCTTGGTAAAAGCGTAAAGTAACAACTTCCAACAATACGCAAAACAATATGACAAAGAAACAGCAAAGCATCAACACAAGACCCACCTCTCGCATCCGGCTGACAGTCTCTCAAAACACCGAGGACGAATACGACAAGTGGCTGCAAGCCGTCGTGCAAGCTTCCTCTCTTGTCAAGCTCATCGACGGCTGCGCCAACAACGCGGCGTGGGCGGCGTGCCTCGACGCTTACGATTACCTAATGCCCCTGCCTCGCTTCCGTCAGCAGGTAAAAGGAGGTGATACCGCTGGCTATGGCTACAAACGAGCGTTCAAGGCATTCAAAAACTACCAGCGCAACCTTATCTACACCTCCTCAAACCGCTTCTTCCATGTCGCCGACATGACAGAGGAGACACGTAGCTTCTACGCTAAGGACATGACTGATGAACAGTACTACGACTTCTGGGCATCCTTCGGATTCAAGGCGTATCAAGAAAATAAGTCATTCCTCACCTGCCTTATCAACAAGCTCCGCATCGTCTACGAGAAGAACGGCATCCGAAACGCCGAGGCCGCGGCGTGGAGCATGGGAGCGTTCATGTCGCTCAACGTGGCCACCGAGTGCCATGCCGACGCTATTAAGGCCGTGGCGAGGCAATGGGGAGGCCGGCTATCCGAATGGCAAAGCCTTTTCCGCGCCTTCGACCTCACAGCAGTGGAAAAACTGTGGGGCAGCGCGCACAAGGACTTCTTCCCAGAGCTTGCTCGTGTGGAGTTCACCGACGATGAATTCGAGAACATCAAGATGTCATTCAACCAATGGGCCGAGCGCCTCGTCCGTGGCAAGACGCTCATCAACAGCCGTGTCGCCACCGTCAACGACTTCGCCGACGACATCTTCCGCACCAAGGGCTGCGCCAAGAAAGCCATTCGCGAGCTCACCGACTCCCAGCTTAACGAGATATAATCACACCACCCAATGAGTCTAAAAAAAATAACACACACGAAAATGAAAATCATTTACAATTCCTATTCCGACATCACGCGCCTCATGCGCTCTGCCCTCAGAGGCTTCACCATCGGCCTCTTGCGCCTGTTGTGGTCGGTCGCCCTGCTCGCCATCAACACGGGCGTCTTCGCTTGGCACAAGCTCGCGTCAGCCATCACGCGCAAGCCTGTAGCGGCCTTGGCGGTAGTCTTGGCCACAATGACCATCACCAACCTCGCTACTTACGCTTCCATGAAAGCTAAGCTCACCACGGCCGAGTGGCGTTACGACTGTCTCCGCATCCACATGGATAGCGTCTACGAGGCATACAACATCCACAGCTCCTATTCCCGTATCGTCTCCTACGAGGAAGCGAAATAATCGGCCCACAAAAACATTAACTAAATGGAAATATTCGACGACATACAGTTAGGCACGCGCATCACCTTGCAGGTCTCCGAGGGCGGCTGCGATGATTGCTTCTTCAGCGGCCTCGACTACGACCTCCGCGTTGATTGCTGCAAGCGCGTCAAGTGCACGTCAACGCAGCGCAAGGACAAAAAAAACATCACATTCAAATTAATCGACAAATGAGCAAACAACAACAAGAAATCGACCTATGGGCGGCAGGAGCTTTCCTTATCAGCAACGACGGTCTTTCCGTCGTCATGTTCCTTAAATGGAAAAACAAAGACCGCACGCAGTTCATCGGGGGAAGCTTTCCTACATCCGAAAAAGAAGAGGGCTTAGGCCATAAGGCAACTTATAACACTTGCGATTTCCAAGTCTTCGGCGAGAAATACAAGTTTGAGACGATGATAACCGTAAACGGCAATTTCTACTTCAAGGTTGTGCCGCTCTGCGAGCTCAAGCCGTTCGATAAGGTCGTCGTGAGGGACGACGACGACAAATGGCGTATCGACTTCTACGCGTTCAAGGATGGCCCCGATTTCGTGTGCTCAGGAGGCTACTGGCGTCAGTGCCTCCCTTACAACGAGGATACTGCAAAGCTGGTAGGAACTACAAAATCATTGGAGGATATAAGATGATTGATATACCAATAGGCTGAAAGGAGGTAAGAAATGAAATTAAAAGCCATACCATTTTTCTTTACATACCTGACTTTAACGTATATCCTCTATAATACCTTGCTTGGATATGCAGACGTTGGCAAAGAGAGCACCATTGGAATACTACTCCTCTTCCCTGCAATGATTTCAGCCCTATGGATATGCAACCAATTAGCTGGCATAAATACTAAGGAAAGAGGTGACGATGGACAAGATTAGCGAATTGTCATACCTCCACCTCATAGCACAGCTCGAAGAAGAGAACAGGCTCTTGCGAGACGAGGCAAAACGCCTACGCCTCACGATAAAGGATTACTTAAACAAAAAAAACGCATGAAAATCAGACGGGCAAAGAAGATAATGAACACGAGGATAGACCGCCTTGCCCCCTATTGGTATGACAGGTTGGTTGATACCTTGGTAACTCAAACAAGGATAGACCATCGAATCAAAACGGCGGCAAGGCTAATAAGCAAGTACAATTACAGAAAATTCAACAAGCAGTAAACTACCTACAGGCTAAAGACCTATGGGTTTTACGGCGCTCAATATAAAAACATTTTAACAGCTAAACAATAGAAACAATGAAAACAAAAAACATCGTTATGGCATCCATACTGCTTGTGGTAGCCATCGTTATCGGCTCATTGGTAGCCACCTACTTCAGTTACAACAACCGCGAGATTGCGCTGCGCCAACAGGCAGAGGCACAGCGCGGAAAGATTGAGGGCGTTCACGACAAGATGTGGAAAATCATTCAGCAGAAGGCGCAGGTCACCGACGAGTACAAGCAGACCTTCGAGAAGATTTATCCGCAGCTCATTGCCGGACGCTATCAGAACGACCAGGGCACGATGATGAAGTGGATTAAGGAGAGCAACCCCAACTTTGATGTATCGCTCTACCGCGACCTTATGCAAGCCATCGAGATACAGCGCACCGAGTTTCAGACCTCGCAGGAACGTATGCTCGACATCATCCGTGAACACGAAACGCTCACTCGCACCTACCCTGCCCGATGGTTTGTGTCTAACACCATGCCTATCGAGTATAAGGTTATCTCTTCGTCGCGATCCAAGGAAGTGATGACGGAAGGCGAAGACAACGACGTTGACTTGTTCGGCAAGAAACAGTAAAGGCTTATTATGGAACTACTCGTTTTCCTTATCCCCTTTTTCGTGTCGGCTGTGCTGTTGCTGTTCTTCCGCAAGCAGACTACATGGTGGGAGCACGCCGTGCTTATCATCCCCTCGCTCCTTGTGGGCGCAGCGATGATATGGGCGTTTGAGCGCATAGAGTCAAGCGACACAGAATATCTGGGCAGCTACGTCACGAAGATACGCTATTACGAGCCGTGGAATGAGCTTGTGAGGAAGACTCGCTCCTATACCGACTCAAAAGGGCATCCGCACACTCAAACCTACTATGTCACGGAGAACCATCCCGAATATTGGACCTATTACGACCATTCGGGACGTGAGCGAGAGTGTTCCAATGAGGAGTTTTCGGCTATGAAGCGTCGCTTGTCGGTGGCTTCGGTGTTCGTGGATATGCACCGCCACTATTACACTCGTGATGGCGATGCGTATGAATACCGATGGAACGGTCAACCCACTACGCTCTATACCGTTACTCGTGAACATGAATACGAGAACAAGGTGAAGGCTTCGCACTCGGTGTTCAAGTTTGAGGACATCAGCAAGAAGGAGGCTCGGCGCATCGGACTTTACGACTATCCCGACATTCATCTGCGCGACCAATGCCCTATCATCGGAGCCAAGTTTTCTGCCCGTCAGGAGCGAGCCATCCGTGTGCTCAATGCCCAGTACGGCCCGAAGAAGGAGTTTCGCCTCTATCTGCTCTTCTATCGCAACAAGCCGCTATCCATTGCCGACCGCCAACGCTCCTACTGGCAGGGTGGCAATAAGAACGAGCTTGTGGTGTGCGTAGGTCTTGACAACCGTAACCGCGTGGTGTGGAGCGATGCCTTCTCTTGGTGTGACTCGCCGGTGCTTTCGATAAAGAGCCGCGACTGGTTTATGTCGCACCGTCTCGACCTCTGCGCCTTTGCCTCGTACATAGAACCTATCGTGCAGAAGGAATGGAAGCGCAAGAACTTCGCCGACTTCAAGTATCTCTCGGTAGAACTGAGCGACAAGCAATATTGGGGCATCATCATCCTCATGCTCCTGCTCAACATAGGACTGAGCGTGTGGGTGGTGAGGAATGATTTTAGGAATTGACAACAATTCTAAGACGAATGATTGAACTGAATAAGATATATAATGAAGACTGCCTCGAAGGAATGAAGAGGATTCCCGACGGAAGCGTGGATTGCATTGTGTGTGATTTGCCGTATGGTGTTCTCAACAAACAGAGTGAAGGAGGGAAATGGGATAGCATTATTCCGCTTAAGTCATTATGGAAAGAATATCTACGCATAGCAAAAAACAATGCAGCGATTATTCTTTTCTGTCAAGGTATGTTCACTGCACAACTTATGGTGTCGCAGCCGAAACTTTGGAAATATAATCTTATTTGGAGCAAAAACAGAGCAACGGGCTTTTTGAATGTCAACAAGATGCCTCTGCGCTCGCATGAGGATATTGCAGTATTCTATCGGAAGCAACCTATCTACAACCCTCAGATGGTAAAATGTGCGCCACATAAACGAAACCATCACAGGGGTGATGGTTCTCATAGTTTGATGCGGGGGTGTTACGGCGACCATAAAGAAGTGCCTACTATCGTATCAGACGAAAAATTTCCAAAGAGCATTATCTGCTTCGATAAGGAACATTCAGCCGACACCTTCCACCCCACACAAAAGCCAGTCGCTCTTATTCAGTACCTCATCCGTACCTATTCCAACGAGGGTGACACCATATTAGACAACTGCATGTGCAGCGGCACCACTGCCATTGCTTGTATAAAAGAGAAACGCAATTTCATCGGCTTCGAGCTCAATAAGGAGTATTACGACAAGGCTTGCAAGCGCATCAAGTTGGAGCAAGCGCAGCTCACGCTGTTCTGATGTCCGTACTGTTTTGGCAACACCACGCCGCATATAGTATATGAATTTGAATAAGATATGAAACTAAGAATAATTCCGAAGGAGGCCTATGACGGTTGCATCCCCGTGACCGTATATATGGTTCAGAAATATGTCGGAGGCTGTATCTTTGGCAAATGGGTAAACATCAAAGGATTTTCCGACAAAGAAAAAGCTGTGGCACTAATGTCACTATTAAATCGTTAAAACAAACATAAAACCCAAGAAACAATGAAACCAGAAGAAAACAACCGTATGGAGGCACTTGCCTACATCATAGCCGACCTAAAGGCAGAGAACATAGAGCTGGTGCAGCGTGTGCATCAACTTGTGGAGAATTACAACGACGTAGCACGTCAGTTGCGTGGAATGGAGAAGCGTAAGGACGAAGACCAGTCAAGGCAGACGCTCGGCGAAATGATGCAGATGCGCGACCATTGCGACAAACTGGAGGTTGAAAACAACAATTTGAAGACGTGCTTGATAGCAGTCAGCTCGTTTCTGCGAGACAAAAATCTGTATATGGCTAATGGCACATTATGTTCTTATGGGTCCGGCAATTCAGAAGTATGTCCCGAGTACTGCAAAAAATGTAACTCCTACCTAAGTACTTCAAAGGATGTTGGTGTGGTTTGCAGCAGAAGACTTGCAGAAGCATCAGTAATTTTCGCGAAGAGTAAATGACACCAACAAAAACCCTCGTAGTCGGCATGATGCAGACGCCACCCTATGACCGCATGTTTGAGCAGAGTCGCCGCGTGTACTCCGCTCAGGGAATATCGCCCACGCTGCATACACAAGGGGGGGGTGATAGAGAGATTAAGGTATTGGTGGAGCTGTAAGAATGTCCGCTCCATATCGCCGACAACACCTATCTTTGCACATATCACTGATATGATACGAATGAGACTAACATCGTTTTCATTTGTTTCGTCTGGTGACAAACAAAAACAACATTTCATCTATGATACAACATCAGCATTGGGAAGACTCCACTCACATACTCATTACCGACGAGCAGCATCATGGTAGCATACAGGTGTTCATCCCCAAGCGCACCGAAGACAAGATCGGCAGGGAATGCCTGGGCATCCTGCAAGTGAAATAAAAGACTTATAAAAAAATGGGAAAACATGAAGAAGTTTGAGTACAGATTAGAGTTGTACCAATTCAAGGTCAATAACGACTTAGCCTCCAACATCGAGAAGGCCTTTCGCAAGGAGGGGCTGAACGGTTGGGAGCTGGTGCAATGGGAAGTAATGCAAAACCCTATTGGAGTATCATACTTGTCCCAATTCACGGCAGACGCCATGCTTATACTCGCCACTTGGAAAAGGGAGGTGGAACAATGAAAATCCGTCTCGCTAAGAAAATCATGGCGCAACAGCCTTACGGCTGCGGCGGGAAGATGGTCAACAAGCACCCCATGTGCTATTGGCACTGGCGATGGCTTGAATGGTACAACAAGACGCATCCCACGTACAAGTTGCCGAAGCTGGTCATAGACCACCGCATCATCAAGGCCCTGCACATGACAAGCATCAAGCTGCCTTTTTGATGATTTCTTAATTTCATCACATAAGTTCAACCTCAGTGGAGGACGCTTGAACCGTGATTTCTGAGGGAAGGGACACGATGGCTGAGAAGCTATCGTGCCCCTGTTTGTTTCACAAGGGGGCCCTCGACTTTCACGATGACCGCCATAAACACCGTTAAGCCGACTGAAACTCCCTCGCGATAAATGTTGAATATTTAATGTCTTTACAAGATGAACGAACTACTTAGATTTAAGAAAAACGCCATACGCCTCGGCTTGTGCGACGAGTATAAAGGCAAGTGGGACTCCTGTAAGTCGCTTAAAGACTTGATGGATATTGCCCTTAGTGCCAACGGCATTGAGTTTATTGCCGACTCGGTATCATTCGGGTGGGGCATGGATACGGGAAGCCTCGCAAACGACTTCCATGATTATGTCAACGGACAGTATCAACGGATAAAAGACGGGTACACATCCGAGATGTACGTTAACCACTCTGTCACGATAACCCTACGTAGCACGTTAACATTAATCGTTGGCTGCGACGTGGAGGTTAAGCTGCCTGCCGTCTTTGCCGGTGCTCTCTATGTCGCAGGTGATTCCCATGCGCGCCTCATGCCTCCTCTTGATGGGCTCCATGGCTCTTTGGATGTCATGGTCTATGGCGATGCCGAGTTTTCCCTTCTCGGCCCTAATATCAATGCCACCATCAACCTGTCAGAGGTCAAGCAGAGCGAATGGCTTGACAGACGACCTGTCAAAGCTCGCTGAAGACGCTCTCTAATAGCTCTCGCTTCTCTCGCGTTTCCTCTTCCTTGCTAAGATACTCATTGCAGAGGATTAAGCAATTTTGCAATGCCACGATGTCGTCGCAAGCCCAAATTTTTTTCTCAATATCTTTCATGATTTCTTCTCTTTTATAATTTTTGTCAAATGATGTACAGTGCCTTTTATCTTCTCACCCCACGATAAGGTTCTTCAGCTCCGCAAGGTCGCTCTCTCCTATCCCAATACTCTTCTTGCTGCCAAACAGCAACGTTGTGACTATGTTATCTGGCAAGTCAATAAATATCGTACCATTGTCAATGTGGCCATGCAGGATGCCAAGATCAAAGTGATAGTCCTCTATCGACTTCAACATCTGCGTCAAGTCCTCAAAGATGGTGTCCGCATTTATCTCGCCGTTCTCGTCTGCTACGAACAGGGAGGCAGTGTCCAGCTGCTTGCCCCAAGCGTCCTTTTTCCTTGCTATCATGTTGTGCGCGGCTCGCTTCATGTAAACCGACGGAATAGCCAACATCGGAGTGCCCTTAACCATGTCGTCTATTCTCGCGTCAGCCCATAGGTCTATTGATGTGAGCAGCTTATCTTTCAGGTCGTCTATCTTCATTTCTTGGCTCCTCCTTTCTTGCCTTGCTTGATAGCGAGATATTCTTGCCAGCTCTTGTCGCTGTAATTAGTCAAGTAGTCGTTGAGCATGGCGTTTTTCTGCTCCTCTGCCTGTGACACCTCTTTCCTTAATTTCTGCATCAAGGATAGATGTTTCTTTAACGCCTCTTGCCCTTGTTGCGTGCTCTCAATGCGAGGGCGAATGATACGCAACTCCTCGTCCTGCACGAGCTTGGTTACATATTGCAGGCTCTCAACGTATTCTTTGTTTTGCATCAAATACTGGCTTTGGGCATCAGTTAAGTTGTCTTGAATCTTATCTATCTCATCCCAAAGCGGTGTTTGCGACTGTCGCGCTTGCATATTGATGTTCGCTCGCTTCTGCTGTATGGCCTCATAGACCTTTTGCAGCTCGGCATCCATCGACTGCGGTTGTTGATTATTGCCCATATCAAGCAAAGGGCTGTTGAAATTCATTGCCATAAGCGAATCTCTTTAAGTTGGTGATATATTTGTCTATAATAAGGAGGTGAGAGGGCATCCGTCCCATGAGAGGCGAACACCCCTCACCAACTCATTTCTTTCTTTTCTTAGCCTTTGACGGCTTGCGCTTCATCGCTACGCTCCTGTCGTCGTGGTTGTCGTAGTTGAGCGTCCGCAGTTGCAACCGAAAGGGCTCGCTCCCTCCAAAACGGTAGTGGTGGGAGTAGAAGGTAAGCCTACCACACCATAGATGCAGCGGCAAGTCTTCCTGTCCGTGTAGTTCACGCCACGCTCGCCCATCATCTCGATGGCTTGCATGATAATCTTCTCCTTGTAAGGAGTAAGGGCTTCCATGACCGCCATCTTCTTGTCAAGCTCGCCGTACTTCGCGCTCAAAGCGTCGTACTGGTCTCGCTGGTTCTTGTACAAGCCGAAGTCACCTTCAACCTGTGACTTGTAAAGACCGAACTCCGCACGCTCTGCCCTGCGATTCTCCGCATTGATAGCGTCAACACCAGCCTTATAGAGGCTGAACTTCTCGGCGATGTCGGTCTCGCGCATCTGGTAGAACTTGTTAGACGTGTCGAGCTTCAAGCCGAACATATCGGTCAACAGCTTCACCTCATCGTTGTTCTCTTTCTCTAATACTTGCAATGCGGTTGGCTGGTTGCTTGCGCCCACACCATAACCGTAAGCGTTGATGTTCACGTTCTCGGGCATCGTTCCTCCGCCGATGGAACCGAACACGTTGCGATTACCGCCAAGTAACCAAGCACCAGCTCCGAGAGCCGTACCGATGATGCCCAATGTCAAGCCAGCGTTCCCCGTGGCCTTGGAAGCATAATCGTGCTTCTTACCTTCCTCGTAGATTTTCTTCTCCACGACTTTCGCGTCTGTCATCTCCATAATAGTAATCTTTTAAAGTTATACATTATCCTGTAACGTTACGGCCACAAAATTAGCGAGTTGCGACCACAAAGGCCGCAACTCGCTCACACTTTTTATTACTCGCTGAATGTCAGTTATTTAAGATGATAGGAGGTTCTGTCAAGTTAACAAAATGGGAATTTGTTAACACGTTGCATGGCTCATGTTAAAAAAAACTTTTTGGTTAACACATCCACCCAGACGTTATACTAAAATCGGTAACAAAAAAAAGAGAGGCAATCACTTACCTCTCTTTAATGTTTACACTAATCAAAACTTAGCCCAATCTTCTATATCAATATCTTTGTCCCAAAAATCTTCTATCCTCGCGTAAAGGGCATCAACATTAGCACAATGCAAGGAACTGAGCTTCTTCTTGAAGACCTCCATATCCACATCGTACTTCTTGTCAAGCGAATCATAAATCACTGAATCTTCACAATGAGCGATAAGCATTTTAACATTGTATCTTATCGAATCATTGATGATTGTTCCGTTGAATGAATCCGCAAGGAACATCCATTCGTTTGCGGAGAATATACCACGAAGCTCTGTCGTAGATATTAATCTAATACTCTGCAATGTATTGACAGCGTCAATGACAGCTTGGTTGATGGACTTGCCATCCTTAGTGAGCCACTCCGCAATTTCCTGCGGTAGGCGAATTGTCGCATTCTTAGTTTCTTTCATGTAAAAACGTTTTGAAAATTATTTTTGATTTTTCCAGATTTCGTAATCATCCCAAGATTCAAACCCCATATATATAGCCACCATCAACGGCAACTACTTTGCTTGCATAAGGCATTTCGTCAATAGCCTTCATCCTGTTTCGGTGATTATGTTCTTCGCACTCAAAAAATCCTTGTCTCATAAAGCAGACTTAACCGTGATGTCGAGGGCTTATATTAAATTATTCTTCAACCTTATAATAAAGCTTCAATGGAGACTCCCCATCACAATTGACTGTAAGAGTACGGTTCTTGCAAACAATCTCAGCATTTGCCTTTGCTTCATCTACACTCATATCCATATCATAAGCAAGACCATCCTTACTTGTGATATACTCATTAGCAATTTCCATTGCCTCTGATTTTGTTCTTGGGAAAAAATTAATTTTCTTCATATCTTGCTGTACTTTAAGTTATTGTATTATTTACGGTTGCAAAGATAATAAGAAAAAATCAAAGATGCAAACATTTGGCACACAAATATATGTGCTTTAGTGTTTTTTAATAGAATAGCCCGATATGTCCTATATAATAAGGTGTATCGGGCTACGAACTTGTTATTGTAGATACAGGTACAATCCTACTCCGAACCACATTGTCAACATCATAGTTGACACCGTTACCCAAGCTAAGAAGTACTTATCGACCTTCTTATACTCGTAAGAATAGTATAGGTATGCAGTAAACTACCCACAAACTAAAGATTTGTGGGCTTTAGACGTAGAAAAATCATCATGTATAGGACACGACAACAATTCCCATCTTTCATGGGTGTTTACATACCCCCATGTAGCAATGTTGAGAGCAGCGTTAACATCTGCATCAGCAACGTTACCACAGTGTGCGCAACGGAAGTGCTTGCCGTGCCTAATGCCAATGTGACCGCATTTATGGCAAGTCTGCGAAGTATATGCAGGGGGGACGGCGGTGATTTGAACGCCATTCATCTTGCACTTGTATTCAAGGAAAGAACGGAGCTGATAGAAGTTCCAGGAATTACTTCTCCTACGGAAAGTTTTGTTGCGTTTCTTGGAGTTCATACCCCAGCGGATATTCTTCAAGTCCTCAATGGCAATGCCTTTGTGTTCTTCCTTTGCTTTCGCTACGATTTGTTTACTTATGCGGTGATTAACAATAGTGGCAAACCTTCTTTCACGTCCTTTCAACCGTTTCAGCAACCTGTGACAGTTGCGCGTGCCTTTGGACTGAACAGAAGCTCTTACTTTGTTGTATCTGTCTCTTATGTCTTTGACTTCTTCAGAAGAAACATTAGTACCGTCAGACAAGGAAACGATGTCGGTGATACCCATGTCGACACCAAGGAAATCCTCAGCAGCTTCTTCCTCCTCGTCAGGAATATCTATCGTTTGGTACAGATAGAACTTGTCTTTGATAACAACAAGGTCTGCTTCTCCTTCCGCATATTGCATGAGTTGTGGACGATAGCATGTAAACGCGATTTTCTCACGACCACCGATAAGCGAAATGGAACAGACGGATTTGTCGATATTATAGGAAAGAACACGGCTATCATAAGTGATAGCTCCGAACTCCCTAAAATGTCGTTGTTTCTTCTTGTCAAGTTTGTATGCGTCCGCAACCTTGCTGATTGCACGTATGACGAGCTGGGAGGAAAGATGATATGTTTCCTTGATAGGATAATAGACTTCTTTGTGCAGATTGAATTGCTTGAACGCATGACGTTCCCACGCTATCTGAGAGATAGTGTTACAAGCCTCGTTGAAAACACTGAAGGTCTTTTTCAGTTTAATGGCTTGCTCGCCAGTTGGAAGAAGTTTAACCTGCAAAGTCAATTTCATATCGCAAAGATACAAAATATTTTCGGCGTAATCAAATATTTGAAAGAAATAATTATGTTAAATCCAACAAAAGAGGGAATGGTGGTTCAATTCCTCCCAGAAGCTAAAGACTTCTGGGTTTCCTTGAACCAAGTTTTATGAACGTGCTGTTGATGATTACTAACATCGCTACTATAATCAAAGTCTGAAACATAAAATCCGTAATACTCATACGTGCTCGCTTGTCCGTGCTGCGATAGGGCTTATTAATACGCTATGATTTTCTTTTCTTTTTAATAAAGTGCAGTATGTCCCACTTCTTCCAATACCTCGTGTGCCCGCGCTTCTTGTGCTCGCCATTGGGCAGGTCTCCTCTCGCCACCATACGATTGAGTGTAGCATCAGAAACGTGAAGCTTCTCCTTGACTTCCTCTGTGCTCATCATCGGGTTGAGCATGTCGGGAATGATGTCGCACAATCTATCCAGGTCATCATCGCTCATGCCGCATGCCGTCACCTTCTCGCCTTTCTTTTGTTGCTCGTCAGCCTTAAAACAAGCATCACTCAACGACTTCAAAGCCGTGCCGAGCAGCTTATAATTTAATATCTTCCCCATATTACCTTTGTTTTTGCGAAAAATTCTCAGAAATCGCCTTCACGCACAGATTTTACGTCCTAACTTGGTTCTGTTAATAAACATATCTACAAATCCATATAGATAGAACATTGCCGTCACTATCATTACGGTAAAGCAGGAATCTATCATATCATTAGTTGTGTACCAACTCCATTCCACGATGTGCGCCGCGTTGATGCCGAAGAAATAAAAGAAAGGAATACGATACCGCCAGCACAGGAAGAAGAACCTGCTTGCCAGTATAAGAACCATAGGCAGGATGTACACCATGAAATATATGTAGAGATAGCAAGGCATATTCTCTGCATAAGGAATGAACATGTCTCGTGGATGCTGAGAGAAATCCCACATCCCGTATGCGTGGAAGCACATAATAATTATCGGAACATACTTGCAGAACCACCTAAAGAACTTCAAGATTCTCCTTGAATATCTGTTACCATGTTTCATCAGCAACGACATAATCTCGCTGACGTCTTTGTCTTGCAACCACCTTAGAAGGTTGTCCTCGTCATCCTTTGTCATAAGCGTAAACAACAGTTAGTTAGTATGGATAATCGCAAAGTTATACAATTCTCTGATAACTCACGCCTCTCTCAACGGCCTTTAACACTTCAAAGTGCCAAAAAAACGACGAATGCCGCCCTGTCTGTCACGACAAGAACGGCATCCGCAGGTTCTCTAACCACATAACTCAAGAAACATTTACATAATCGTTAAAATCATAACAATCTTTAACCTTCTAATCAATATGAACCAAAACCGCAGTCTCCCGTGCTGTCACAGCACTCGCGTTAACCACGTTGGCAAGTAGCTCCTTTGAATTATTAGATATTTCTGAAAGAAGGAATGCTACCTGTCCAAGTCCCTTGTTACTTATACAACTTTAGCCTTTACACATTAATTCACTAAAAAGAGAGTTCTTTATATCAGCAAAAATACGAAAAATATTTCTATACCACAAACTTTTTCCGAAATATTTTACTTGTTTTTTCACTCTATCCAAACAACAAAACCGTGACAGACCTTCACGGTTTGCCACGGCTTCGAGAAATCAGCCGTCTCCCGACGGTCGTCCCCCTCATAAGTTTAATTAACCTATCACTCAAAAAGAAAACCAAAAATAAATCAAATACGTTATCCTGAATAATCTCTTTTACCTTTGCCTACCCAATGCCTATCACGCCTATATCTTTCCTTTCCTCGCTCTTTGCTTTCCTCTCTTTCCTTTCCTCGTTCTTTCCTTTCCTCGCTCTTTCCTTTCCTTCACTTCGTCCACAGCGTCAGCCACACGTCCGCGAACCCTGCCACCTCGGCCCAGTAGAGCTTATGGAAGTACGACTTGCCCCTGCTCATGTACCACATATTATCCAGTATCTTATACGCCTCCGCCACGGCCACGTAAGCCGCATACGTGGACGCCACGAGCACCGTAGGCCACCAGTTCACGCTCATCGCCCAGCCCACGCAGCCAATGGCCGCCACCATCGCGCCGCCCTTGTGTACCGGGTACGAGTCTTTGTCGCAGTAGTTAGGTGCGACACCCACTATCATGAGCCCCACGCAGCCCAGGAACGCCAGCGGTTGCGCGCCGCCTGCCTCCAGCATCACTGGCAGCATGGCGAGCGCGCTGCACATCATCACCATGGAGAACACGACTCCCGCGTCCTTCCTCCAGCCTTGAAGTTGATAGAACGTGTCGCTCACCATTTCGGGGAGCCCGAATTTCCATGCCATAATCACAAAATACGCGGCCAGCACCGCGAACGCAATAATCGAAATCATCATAATATCTTTTTTGCCTTAAAAATCTATATCAGTCTATAAAGTCCACAAAGGCCTATCGCCCTCAAAGAGCTTCTTCCATCATAACTAAAACATTCTCCACGTGCATCCCACGCCCACCCACACGTCGGGCTTCCTTGTGAACACCCCATACCCGAAACCACCAGTCAGCCCCACGTTGAAGCGCCTGTTCTTCACTCTCCCCTCTACGCTCTTCGTTACGACCACCGTCTTCTGATACACCTCAATGCTGTCCAGCCTCGGCTCGTAACCGCTCACCCACGCCATGTACGTGCTGTCCTCGTATCGCTTCTGCGTCCGTGGGACAACAGCCCATACCGTGTCCTTCCGTGCGAACTTACCCGTTTCCTGCGCCTTTGAGCCACCGTCATTGCCCGTATGTCCGTCCAAAACCTCAGACAAGCGGCACGGCTCAAAGACCTTTATCTCTGCCTTTGGAACAGTCGGCTCTGTGGGGAGTACCATTGGCACCCGTATCACCCCTGTCACCACGCTATCCTTGACCATCGGCATCGTCTGCCTCACAGTGTCCCTTATCGTCACCGTGTCCACGGTCACCTTTCCCTTGCCGTCGCGCGAATGGTGGTTGCAGTGGTTAGCCAGCCCAGCCCCAAGGCAGAAGCCAGCGAACGCCACCGCCGCCATCACCCCGACAATATTGTCTTTCTCTTTCTTGCTCATGTCTATCTTGTCTATAAAAGTTCACTTTCTTTATACCTCCGATATGCAGCTGTTCGCCTTCTTCAGCCACGCCAAGCGGTCGGCCATGCCGTTCGTGCCGCCGTTGATACGCTTGGTGAGAGCCGTATAAGCGTCTTTGTCCGCGTAGATGTTCAGGTTGTTCCGTCTCCAGAACCACAAGGCCGAGAGTATCGCGTATTTCGGCTGCTCCAGTAGCTCAGGGTGGTTCACGCAGTCTATCTTCAGATCCTTGGCCAGAGCCGTATAGTTCGCTTTCCCCGTGATTTGTATGTACCCACGACCCTTGTACCGTTGACCGTCTCCGTCCTTCTCAGGCGTGTTGCCGAGCATCCTCGCCTTTCGCCCCGTGTCATAGGCAGCTCCTGAGCCTATCTCCCTTGTATATCTCAGCCCCGCGCTCTCGTGCCCAATCTGCGCCAGGAAGTATCTCAATCTCCTCAACGTATTGAATCCATATTCCGCCATCAACGGATTCATGGTTCTCACTATCTCGAATATCTGCCTTTCCTTGCCCTTACCGAAAAGGCTAACCAGTTCACTTGCCAGCATCTTTTCTGTCTCCTATTTTTTTATGTTATCGTTGTTATTGTCATTGCCTATTTAGCCCGTCAAGGTTTATCGCCAGCTGCTTCGGGTAGCCTTCCTTAATGTCATACTTCTCAACCTCTTCCACCGTCTTTAGCTCCTGCACCTCCGCCTTATGCCTCGCCGTAGTGTTGAAGCACTCCAATGCGTACAGCTCAATCGCCGACAGCAGCTTAATCACCGTGTCGCAGGGTATCGTCAGCTTCACGTCGTCCATCCACAGGTCGGTTGTCTCCTGCCCTGCCGCCTTCGTTATCTCCGTCGAGTTCATCAACCCGACCCTCGTTGCCTTGTCGAGCCAAAACGCGTTGCCGTTTAACTTAAATCCGTTCACGCTTGTAGACGTGTCATAAGCCTCTATCTCCCGCGTCTTCGCGTCCTTGGCCTGTGAGAGCAGCTCGGCGTCCGAGTAGCCGTTAAGCAGGTAGTCTTCCTGCTCTTTGTCCCACTCCTCATCCGTCATAGCTTCAAGCCGAGCCAGTTCCTTGCGCTTGGCCTCTATGTCGCTCGCGCTCATGCCGCTCACGTATGCGTCACGCAGGCACGACTTCAAGTCTTCCATCCTCTGTTCTTTGGTTGGCCATAGTCTTATCCATACACCACACGCCTTGTACACGGCGAATGTCATGGCCTTCGCCTCTTGGTCTGTCAGCGTGACCTTGGCCATTATCGCGTTCGCAATCTCAATTGGGGTATCACCCCTGAAAACAGTTCCCTTGTAATTGTATTCCATTTTTTGTCTTATTTCTAAATCTCTTTCCAAGTCCCAAAGATGTTCACCCATGCTCTATTACCGGTTCCTTCGCAATGTATCAGCCCGGTGCAGTCTGCCGACGGACATCCTCCTTGACCGTCATGTATGGAACCGTTGTACGTATGCTTCGTTGGACAGCTCATCAGCATGCTCCTCACCGTGTCGTCGTCTTCCTTGGCTGAGAGGCCACAATGCCACGCTTTCACCTCACCGTCCCAGAACAGCAGTACGGGACCTTGTATCACCGCAGCCCCGACGGGCGGGACGTTAGTCCTTTTGTCCAGCGCGTTATACCCGAACACGTATATCTTCGAGGTTGCGTTTCTTCGGCAAGTCACATTCTCATGCTCCATCACGAGCGTGCCGTCAATCCATGTCTTATCCCACGTGTCCCCCCAGCTCACGTACACCTCGTGCCAATCATCATCAAACACGTAGTCTGTCTGTTCCAGTTTGTCCGTGCCAATCGCGGGGTTGTAGGCCAAATGCCCATCTTTCACCCACAAGTAGTTCAGTGCTCGCGAACTTTCTGCACTGCTAAAGGCATAGCCTCCCACGATGCACATCGTCGCCTCGTGGTTTAGCACTTTGACTTTGCAATAGAAGCCGCTCCGCATAGGTATCTCGTATTCATAATAATCGCGGAAAAAGTTGTATGTTGGCAACCAATATTCCCGAGCAATCATGGCGTTGGCCGCGAACCACTGCCTCTTCAAGGCTTGCATCTGTTCAAGTTCGTTATTTACCCCCCCCAGTTTGGTAAGCTCTCTGTAGGGTTCCACTATTACCCTCGTGGCGTAGTGCCCAAGCACCTTCTCCATGTAGAGATTCGTCGCCTGGCCTATGTCCCACGCGCCTGTCTTATTACTCGAATAGAACAGCGAGGTATATTTGCCCATCGTCACCTCCTCACCATAAACGTTCAAGCCTATGTCTGTCAGCTCTATGTGCCCGCTCCTCATGCTGCACATCTGCTTCACGAAGGGCAACCCGCACACAGCGTCTCCAAGCAACGGGAATATGGCTTCACCCTTGTCATCGTGCAGCACGGTTCGGGCGTGGTAGAAGCTCCAACCCGTCGAGTAGCTCACGTATTGCCCCTCCACGGTCACGGTCACAGGCTTGCCCTTGAACCTCGCCGGCAGTGCCACGCTTCTGCCTGCCGTGGCGCATCGCTGCAACTGCCAATCGCTCGGCACGGGCACTATTTTCGTAGATACTTTAAGCCCGTCGCATTGTATCTCTGCGCCGTTCACCGCGGTCACCTTCACGGCCGGTATCGCGCTCCTCTGCTTCACGGGGAAGTAGCCCGCCATGCGGGATGACGCCATGCAGTACTCCCACGACATTCCCAATTTATAGTTATGTACCCAATCGCCAATATTCGCCGCCAATGTCACCAAGTCACCCACGGCCAAGCCGTGTTCCTCCGTGTCCAGCGTCACCGTGCCTGTGGCCAAGTCCATCGTTGTGATGTTCCAGTGTTCCAAGTCCTTGAACGGCTCCCACACGAACGGCTCGTTGGCAGTCACGGCCACCTCAGAGGCGGCGTTGGCCTTGCTGACGGCTTGCCCTATGTCTTCCGCCCGTTTCGCCTCCGCTTTTACCCTTTCTTTCTCCGCTGTTACCCTTGCGGCTTCAGCTTGCGCTCTCGCGTTTTCGCTCTTCACTCGCCCCTCTTCATTCTTTACGCGTGCTTGCTCCTGCGTCCCTCGCTCACTTTCGGCTTCCTTGCGCGCAGTTTCGGCTTCTTGCCGTGCCTGTTCGTTGCTCACCCTCGCGGCCTCGGCATCATCAAAAGCCGAGCGTTGCTCATCCATGTTCGTTATGGCCGTGGCTGTCGTGTCTTGCATTGTCTTCACTGCTGCGGACGTATCACTTTTCATCGTCGCTATCGCCGTCGCCGTGTCGCTCTCTCGCTTCTCTTCCGCAGTCTGCCTTGTCGTCTCGTTGGCTTGTCGCGCCTGCTCGTTGGTTTCGCGTTCCGTTTCCGTTCTCGTGCGAGTTACCTCGGAAGCTTCACGCTTCTTCTCTGCCTCCTGCCTTGCCGCTTCCGCCTCAGTTCTTGCGTTTTCTGCGTCAACTCTCGCGCTCTCTGCCGTCACACGGGCGGCTTCTGCCTCTACGCGTGCCGTCTCTGCGTCAGCCCTCGCGTTCTCGGCTATTACGCGTCCCTGCTCGGCAGCCAATCTCTGCCCCTCGTTGTTCTCGCGCACCTGTTCGGCTTTCGTTCTTTCCGCCTCAGTGCTTGCGCGTGTAAGCTCAGCTTGCACCCTTGCCTCTTCGCTCTTCGCCCTTAGTTCTTCACTTTTTACCCTTCCCTCTTCACTCGCCTTTATCGTGTCGCTCAGCTCGCTCATCGCCTTATTCTGCGCCTGCGCCTCCTTTACCAACGCTTCCAGCTCTCTGTCAGGCGGCAGCACCACCACAGCCGTGTCCATCTCCACCGAGTTCTCGCCCTCGTCGGTCTCGCCCAGTTCCGTGTCGGCGTCAGCGTTCCTGTCAACGATAGCCACCTGCTCATACTCGTTGCTTCGCCAGTCGTTGCCGAAGATTTTGCCGCGCACCTCCAGCGCGTAAGTGCCCAGTGGTATCCGGTCTCCCTCGACCCTCGCCACAATCACGTTGTCCTCTTTCGCGTCAATGGTGTAAGCCAGCTCCAGCCGCCTGTACGCCGAGCACAACCTCACCATGATGTCGGTGCAGCCCGGCAACGGGAACGCCACTTTCTCGCCCTCAACTATCTTCACCACGGGTATCCTCATGGTGAAGTCATTACCTCTTACTATCCTTTTCATGTACTGTTTCCTTATTAAGCCTATTGTTTACCTACATTGATTCCTCACTCTCCCATCTTCACTCGTCACTTTTCCTTCCCTCTTCACTCTCCGCCTTCCTGAACGCCTCGTTCACGGCCTCGCCCATGGCAGGGTCTTTCTGCCTTGCCAACGCCACGGCGAAACCCTTGCCAAAAGCCATCAGATACCCCTTGATGGTGCGCTTCTCTATCCTCACGTTGTGTATGTAGAGGAAGTGGCCACCTATGGAGCTAATCTCGCACAGGCAGGCTATCACGCCGCCGACCCACGCGCCGAAGATGTAGTTTATGCCCACGAGCGGCAGAAAGCCAGCGCCTATCGCTTCCGCCACCATCATCAGCATGAGGTAGTCGATAAACTTGTTCAGGCTACGCCGCCACGCCCACGAGCGGTGGAACTTATACACCTCCGCCAGCACCTTGTCACCTTGCTTTAACGCCTTGTCGCGCCTTAGCCTGCTCTCCTTGCAGCCGAAGCGGAAGTCGAGCATACATAGCAAGCCTATCGCTATCCAAATCCACTTGGAGTCCGTCAGCATCTGCGTTATCTCCGAGGAGAACAACGTCATGCCGAAAGCCCTTACCCCTGTATGCACGCTGTTCCCCGTCAGGAAACTTGTCTGTAATACCGAGCTGCCCATCGTCATACCTTACCTGTTATTGTCGTTATCGTTCTTTTCGTTCTCACGATTCTATATTCTTCACTCTTCGTCCTTCACTCTAAGGGAGGGGTCTACATCATCCACAACCCGCAACCAATCACGCCGCCAATGCACGTGAAAGCCCAGTCCAGCGCGTCGCTCTCGCCCTCATAGGTCTGGTCGGCGACCTCCTTCAAGATGCCCACCACCACTGTCACCATCAAGGCGAAGCCAGCGCACGTCCAGCGTCCCTCGCCAGCCACGCCCTGCATCAGCATGGCCGTGAAGAAGGCTATCACCAAGCCAGCCAATAAGTGCAAGTACCTGTCAGCCCCTGCCTTTGCCAGCCACTCACCAATACTCTTAAACACATTGTAAACCTTTTTCATAATCTCTTTGCCTTTAATCGTTATCGTTGTTATTGTCTATTTCGTTACGTATATCGTTGCCAAGCATCTGACTACCATAGTCAACGAGTCATATAAATCGTATACCAAACCCCATTATTGTAATAGAATAAGGACCATTGCCCCGCGGAATCGGAAGTAAAGCTTGTGCTATTATATGTGCCACTCTGGAACCGATGTCCGTTGCCGGCGTTAAAATCAATTCTGCCCCTTGTCTGTATTACGACGATCAACATGCCGTTGGGCGGGTCGCTCGGCATGTTGAATGTGTCGCCACTGCACAAATAGAAGCAATGCTTCTTGTCTGCGGTAAAGCTGCTGCCGACCGTGTCAGACGCGAAGCACATGCCCGCGAATAGCGACGGGCCTCCTAATGCCGCAAGACAGAAATCTCCCTGTGTCTCTATTCCAAGCGCAGCATGTTCGGGACTATTCTCAAAAGAGAAAGACCCTGAGCCTATCCTTTCGAGTTTGATATAGTTGTAAAACGTACTTCCCATAATTGTAGACCCGACACGATAGACCGTTCTGTTAGTAAAGCGTGAATCTATAGTTCCATTGCCCAAGAACACAGAAGATATGCGCATGTTGTTATTTCCGCTGACAGACAAGTTATTCATCGACATGCCTAAGCCGCTGTATATTTGACCATCTTGTTCAATGCTCCCAGAGTACATACCAGCACTATCGAAATTGAAGAAGCTGACAGAGCCGCCCGAAGCGTTGATCTTGTTTGTCGTTATCTGTCCACCCTCTATCTTTGTCGTGCTCTTGCCGTCACTCGATGTCGAGTTGATGGTAGAGCCGTTGATAGTCGAGCCGTTGATGGTAGAGCCCGTCACGGTGCCGGTGAAGTTGCCGCCGGTGGCATTGATAATACCGCTGAATGACGCGTTTCCCACACCGACGATATTGCCATCCTCATCAATGCTGAATGTCAGCGTGCCGCTGTTGTTCCGCACGATGAAGTTATCCGCTGTGGCCACTATCTTATGGCTCTTGATGTCAATGCCCGTCGCCAGCAAGTCCGGCTTCACATTCGTCCTGCCGTCCGTGCCGTACAATGGCGACACGTCAAAGTAAGTATTACTGTAAAAAGACACGCTGCTGCCCTCCGTGCATGATTGGACGGCCTCCAGCACGGCCCGGTCACGATACACGCCGTTTGTGGCGCTCGACTCTTTTCCGATTACGAGGATAGCTCTCGGCACGGCCCAGTCGGCATGTACGGCCGTGTTGTCCACGTTCTCCGAGGTGCCGAACCCGTTTTGTGAGTCCCATGTTGACTTCGGATAAGACGCCCCGGTCTTGATATAGCCTAACTCGCTCATCCTGATTCCAAGCGGGTTCTGTGCTTGCCACAAAAGCCCGTATGTAGAAACGTCCACATAGACCTTAGACCCACTGACGCTCGTAATATGCCACGTAGCCAAGAACCACACCTTGCTGTCCTTCGGCTGCCCGACAATGGCAAACGTGTTCCCGGCCGCTAATTCCCCAAAGCGATATAAATACTCGTTGTCCACGTCAGCATAGTATCCGCCGTTGTCTTTCCTGAGCATGTTATAAGGGTTACCGCCTTGTGCGTTAACCTGCGCGGTTGTCCATGTGTCAGGCGCAAGCCGTACAGCGTCCGGCACCCACGAAGGGTTAGAGGCCACCTGCATCATGTAAGGCCATATCCCGCTGATGTGAGCATCCGTACAGTCAACAGTAATGTCGTATTTCGAGCCGCCACGAAGCCACGCGAGCGTGAACGAGAAAGGATAATACTGTGCAATCTTCGGGCATATAGGCGTGTCAGTAGGTTCTGTCCAACGTTGTGATATGCTCTCAATGTGAAGCTGCCCGTCTTCATTAGTGCCCCAGCCATTAGCTATGTCCGAGAATATCAGTCGGAAGGAGAAGCCCTGCTGATGTGTCATATAGTCCTTACCGCTTCCGTAGGTTCCGTCAAGATTCCTGCTTATCTCCACGGTATGCCGCACGCCCCCATTATCCTTGAACCGAATCATCACCGGGTAGAAGCTGTCGGCGTCCAGCGTCCTGAAGTCCACCTGCGAGCTCGTATGCGGCTTGCTCGTGTCCACACCGCCGTTCTGTAAGTCCTGCACCTTCAGCGAGATCTGCCCTTGTCCTTGCTGGATGGTCTCGATTGTCCCCTTCATGCTCGCCGTGGTGCTCTCTATCTTCCCCAACTTGGCGTCTACGTTAACGATCGCGCCGGGATTGAGCGTAATCGGTATCACGAGGCTGGCAAGTAGCTCACCCATGCTGCTGTCCTTGTACACAGAAATCGTGGCTGACCCTGGCACGGCAATATTGCCGTTGCTGTCTTTCTTGTATGTATTGTAATATTGGTAGGTGACGATATTGTTGCCAGCTGTGTTTGTGAACACTATCGTGCCGTCCACGTTTTTCCCGCCTACTGTCAGCCGCCAGCACTGGGGAGGCTTGGAGTCCTCCGTCTTCTCGCTGCCTACGGTCTTGTACAGCTTCAGATCGCCGGTCAGCGTCACGCCGATGGTGCTCGCGTCCACCAGCGTCCCGCTGTTGTTGTTGTAGTTGCCCACCGCCTCGATGGTATACACCGTAGCCGCGGGGCCGTCCGCGCCCTGCTTGCCGTTCGCGTAGTTGGCGGTCGCCACCACGCTACTGTTCACCAGCAGCTCTATGCCTATCGTGCTCGCCGTGCCAAGCGTCTTGTCGGTCGAGGTGTTGTCAATGGGGAAGTGGGAAAACACTATCTTGTCATTGCCACTGTTGATCCAGTTGGTCGCGTCCACGTGATACACGCCGTCAACGTACACCATCACCAAGCCACCGAGTTTCGTCACGTTTGTGAAAGTCTCCACCGTCGCGCCCGTCGTCCTCGTGAACTGTATCTGTATGCCAGGGTCTGTCTTCCCGCTGCTTAACGGGTCAAGGTAAGGTGTCACCTGCACCCCATACGTCACCGCGTCCTTGCCCTTATAGCCTATGCAGACGGCCTCGCCCAGCACGTCGGTTCCGTTGGTGTAATACGTCCTCGTCACCTGCCACAGCCACGGGAAGTCGTCGCTGAAGTCGGCAGGCATCGTCGTGCTGCCATCTTCCCACACCCTGTCGGAGTCGAAGCCCGTGCCAAACTTGTCCGACTTCCACGCGAAAAACCTTGTCTCCACGTGGTCAATGCCATTGCCGGGGGTTCCAGGGTCTCCCTTGTCGCCTTTCTCGCCCTTGCCGCCGCTAATCTCCTTCCTCCAATCTGTAGAGGTGTCGCTCGGTTCCGCGTTAGTCGTATCGCCTTTCTTCACTATGCACGTCCAAATGGAATCGTTGTGGCTCACTTGGTCGTAGTAGCGGTACTCCGTTCCCTTTGCCCAGTTACCTCTGAAGTTCACTAAGGTTATCGGGTCGCCGCTCGCGCTCATAAACTTGAAGCTCGAAGACACGAACACCACCTCCTTGGGCGACAGTATGAACACCGTGTTCGAGTATTGGTTCACGCCGTCCCAGTGCCTGTAGTCCACGATGCCCGTCAACGCCACTATCCTCGGCAACGTGCCATTCTCCGTGCCCGTTGTCTCCAGCATCATCACGTTCGTTCGGCTCTCGTCGTTATATTGGTCACGTCCATCAGCGTCGCCGCTCGCGAACATCCTGTGGCCGTCCAGTACTATCGTGTCACCTGCCTTCGGAGCGTCGTTAGTCGTGCTCTCGCAGTCCGTCTTCGACAGCACCACCCAGCCAAACTTCTTGCCGTCATACAAGTCCACGGTCACCTCGCGCGTCTTCGTCACCCCGTCTTTATCCACGTAGGCCTCCGTCCGCGTCTCCGTTATCGTCTCGTTCTTCGTGGACACGTCAGCCACCAGTCGCCAGTAATAGGTATTGCTCACGCCCTCATGCGCCCCAGCCTCAATGTCAAACGTCTGACACTTCGCCTGGTCATACTTCCTCCATCCGTTCTGCGTCGCCGTGGTGCCGTCATCGTTCAGCGTGTAGCACTTCCATCCCTCGCAGTCAGCGTCGCCCTCAGCGCACGCCACCCACGTTTCGCTCGCGTCACCTTTCTCTGTCGTGCCCGTGTCCGTCGCCTTCTTCACCGGCACGGCCCTCACAATCTTCGAGCTCGCGCCGCTCAGATACACGTTGCCTCCCACGGCGTAGAGCTTTCTTATCTCCAGCGAGTTGAACACCGCCTTACCCCACACCATCAAGTCCGTGACCGACAGCGTGTATTTCCCCTGCGCGTTCTTCGTCACCCCGAAGCCCCTCTCCAGTGCCTCGTCAAACGCCAGCGAGCTTAACGCGTCAACCACCACGTTGCCGTCCTTGTCGAACTTATACCCGCTTTTCCCGAATGTCGCACCGCCCTTCAGCTTAGCGAGCATGTCGGAGATTAATCCCTTGGCGAAAGTTATCAACCCTTGAGCCGTGTCATCACCTTGCTTAGAAAGATATAGCCTATTCGCTATAGTGGCATTCAAGCCACCGCTACCACCGATTAAGCCTTGTAACTGCGCTACCGTCTCGCCTTTTACGGCATCTATCGCCTTTTTCAGCTCACTGCTCGACGCGTCAAGTGTATCAGACAGTTCTATCTCAACATCAGCTAACGCACTGTCATCCACCTTCACGGTGTAGTTTGTAACGAAAAACTCATGTTTTTCACCAGCGTAGGTTATCGCCACCTTGCTGTTCTCGTTCAGCTTATTGGCGAATGCCATGTTTTCTTGCAAGAATATGCGAGAGAACTTTACCGAATAATTAAACTTATCCTCATTGTTCTCACTCATGTATTTTATGAGAGCATCATCAAGCCTTTTCTCCGCCGCCGTGACAAGCACTTTCGGAGGATTAATCCCCGTGATGACAAACAGGTCGCCCTTTTGCGGCTTGAAGTTGCCAGATGCGTTGGGCATTATTATGCCAAGCGTGGAGTCGTCTTTCTTGACGGCTATCCACAGCTCCGTTTTTGTCGAATCTTGGTTAAACGTGTCCTTGTATGCATCTTCGTCGTTCTTGAATATGTAATCGTTACAGTCATCCCGTACCGATTTCAAGTTGCCATGGCCATCCGTGCTGACACAGTTGTACATCTTCGACTTGTCCTTGCTGGGTACGCATTGGATGTCAAACGAGCAAGCGGGGCATCCGTTGCTCTTGATGAGGTTTATCTTCGCGCTCTCGCTTGCCAAGGCGTGCTTGAATAAGTCGAAGCCATAGCTGCCGCTGAACTTGTGTAGCTTGATGTAAAAATAGGAGTGAATATACTCACTGTCATCATTCTTTACGTCGCTGTCATTGCTGTCAAATGCCACGCCCGCAATCTCCCCGAATAGCTGCCCTAAGCCGTCGCTCTGTATCACGTCATTGCGAACACCGTTTATTGTCGGCTTGATGTCACTGAACTCGACGCTGCCTTGATGTGGGTTCCCCTCTTTGTAAATGTTCTTGAACGTGTATTTATCCGTTGCCCCGGGGATGCTGTATGTGTCATTCTTGGCATAGTAAAACCTTTCCGCGCCGCCACTCTCGCGATAGACGCTCGGCATGAGATTCTGCGAGGGGAATATCCAGGTGCGGCCTTTTATCGTAATCTTGGCCGCGGCTTCCTCTGTTGAGGTGTCATAAGTTTCCTTGAACCCCCACCACAAGCTTGTGTTATCTGCGTTTGGTATCTTCTCAAAAGTCACCAATGACTTGGCGGACGTAACATTGTCAATGTTATTTACGGAAATCCCACTGCTTTCATATTCTATCACGCCGCCGTCAAACAACCAGAACGCCTTGCTTTGGTTCTCGTATTCTATTTCGACGCTGCCAATATAATTATATGAGATGCTTTTATCAACCGCAACATCTCCAATCGTTGATTTTATGGTTATATCCTCCCAAATCACCAAAGCGGCGTAGCGGTCATTAGTAAAGGTATAACTGCCATTATACTTGCCTTCCGTGTCATTGTCCATGTAAAAGGAAAACACGTCAGACTTGATGCTTACGCCGCTTTTATGAGTGTGGTGGCTCACCGTTATCTTTGGCTCGTATATTTTCATGCCCTTCTTTGCCACAATCGGGATCACGGCTATTCGGGCGAAATCCTTGCCATCAGCCACGACCAACTCAGATGATGGCATTGTGCCGAAGAAAGAGCCGTCTATGTTTATAGTAGCCTTTAATGCGCCCTCTCGTTTGTAAAGGGTGTATTTCTTAGCGTAATCAGCACCTATGTTCGCGTTTTTTTGAAGCTGTGATAACGAGATGTCGATAGGTTCATTGATGTTTTCGGAGATGTAATCCGCCTTGCCAAACTCATCATCGTTGGGGTAATAATAAGGGATATTGTCGGAAGAGCCATAGCCTGTAATCATGTCCACTGTCCTGGCATTGCTGTTCTCTTTCGATACCGATACAAGGGCGTCATTCCTCCCGTACTCAATAGGATTATCCGTAAGGTCGTATTGCAGCTTGCCTACATGACAAACGTTCCCAACCCAATAATAATCGAGCTGGTATGTCGTGTTGATAAGCTGTAACACCTCTGTCAGGTACTGATTTTCAAATGATACTTCCTTGACATCGGTAGTCGCATAACCATCGTCTATCACTACGCTATATGGTACGTCACAGTATTTCATACTGGAGTTAATCCTCGACACAAACTCCGTGATGTCACCTCCAAAGCTAAACCTGGTTTGGTTGGTGCGGTATTTATCCCCACCCTTAGTGTCTTCATCCTTGTTGGACACAGCGTCAAAAAACAGGGTATTATCAAGAATTTCCCTGCGAGATGTAAATGTCACGTCATGCTTATAAAGCACTGACTGGTTATCCTTGCTTGATGACGGTATAGACGTTGCATAGTATCTTTCGCCTTGAAACTCCACGTATTCCTCATGCGTCCATTGCTTATCAAGTGGCGTTGGATAATATATAGTTGCCGTGATCGACGGTGCTCCTCCCATACGTTTCGCCGTATAGGTGAACGTTCCGATGATGGCAGGAACTTCGCCATTTGGGAATGGCTGGGCCTTACCGTCAACATCTCTTTTTATGAGCATTCTCTTTGCTTCCATACGGCTTAGTTTTCGTTAATAACACTATCAACCACGTTGTTATCATCATTCTCATTCTGCAACCTAACCTCCTCATCGGGGGTGGATACGGTATTCTTCTCAACGCCCGTCTTTGTCGAGATAAGGCCACTTCCATGCAACGTGCATAGCATTTGGTTGTAGGCCGATTCATCAAAAGGCTGCCAAGGCTTAAAAGATGTACTCACCCTCATTTTCTCGAACTCAGTGATGGCTTTCGGATTCTCGCCACTTGCGACAAGTTGTTTGGCAAGGCCCTCCTTGAAAAGCCTTGAATGCTTCGATACGAAGTTTTGCCATTCAATCACGGAGTTTGCCGCGCGTTCTATGTCAAGGGAACGTGTCATTTGTATGGCCAAGCCGCTTATATCACCGCTCGACTTCACGTCCTTTGGCAATATGAAAGTACAGCCGCATCCTATCTCTATTTGGTCAAGAATGGCTTGCAGGAAGTCGAGCATATTCTGTGGGGTTGGGGGAGTCTTGAACTCGGCAGAGCCGTTGCCGTCTATGCTTGTATCATTCAAGATGATAGATCCAGCGATTTTCTTTGCCGTCTCATTAAACTTGCCCTTGATATACAGTATCCCCCAACCGTGACGCTTCTGAATGACGGCAAAGAGGTTAAAGATAATCTCGAAAAGCTCTATCAAGTCTTGGACGTTATTCCATGGCACATCTCCTCGTTTGGTGACAAGCGGGCTCTCCGTGAAGCCATGCTCTTCCGTAAAATCCAAATGCCATGTGCTCGTGGATTCCGCTGCGGTGTCAGCAGGCACACTATTCGAGAAGTGATAATGATTCACGTCATCGTATGCGTCTATGTGCCTTACACCGTCTTCCGTGCGGTAATACACGCAATCTATCAAGGGCTCACCGTTGTCATCCCTGTGCGAGATGACCTGGTAGCCATCAGCGTAAGAGAAGAGGCGCGTTTTTACCTCGTTCTTTTCATTCATGTAAACCAGTAAGCCTACATCGCCATAAGATTGCTGTATGGAGACAGCGTGGGTCTCTATGCCGTCCTGATTGGTTTCCTCCCAATGCCACTTGAAATCTGCGAAGTTTCTTTTCAGTTCCTCACTTGGGTTGGAATCGTGCAAGATGTGTGCCCTCTTATTACCGCATAGGCATAGCGTTGACTTCTCCATTATCCTGCGCTGGAATGCGATGCCGAACTTCTTGAACTTTATTTCAAGGTAGTTGTTAGTGTCCTTCTCCTTGACGCAAATAGAAGGGAGGTTCTCGTCGAATATGACGCTATGACAGTTAGGGTCAAGCTCTCTTGCGAACCTCTCTTGCGACACCACGTTTTTATAAACTTTCGGCAATACGGCTTCTCTCATGGCGTTTGTCTTCACCATGTTACCATCCATGCTGTCCTTTATGGCAAGCGAAGATGTACCCCTTAAAAACGGCTTCTTCAAGAGAAGCTTTTGGGGATTCGCCAAATAGTCGTTTATTATGTCTTGTCTTTTCCTTCCCATGATATGCTATGCCGTTTATTCTTTTCTTGTATCCTTATCTTCTTGCGTGTCAGTAAAGCCAAAGTGCCTCACACAAGCCTTCCTCGTTGGCCAAAATGTGCATTCCCTGTTAGTATGAGGGCAGACAATATCATGCTTTGATGGCACCACGATGATACGCTTCTGGCTTTGCGACTCCTCCATCTCAAACTTGTCATTCAGCTTTACGCGGATGTCGGTTTGCATTTTCAACGCGTCCTTTGGTTCCAAGTCGCCGTAGTCCAAGGCTGTTTGTATCTTGTCAAGCATTTTAAGGAGCTCATTCTTATTCTCCTCCTTGGTTATGCTCGTATTATTGACAGAGCCAATACCGAAAGGTTCAAGCACGCCAAGCAGCTTCTTAAACCGTGGGGTGTTGTAAAAATCGCTTGCGTTCTTGTCGGATTTCCTGTAAGCAAGACGATAAGCAAGAGGTTTGTCCTCCAAAGTATCGCATAAGATGGCAAACGCAATGTCTTTTTCGCTGCACCTTTCCCAGTCTTGCCGAACAGTATCAAGAATTGTCTTAATGTTTTCCTTTTTAAGCATCTCTTATCATCATTTAGTACCAAAGGGTATCGTCATAAATACTTTGAGCGTTAGGGTTGCTCTTGAAATCAGTGTCGTTGCCCGCAAGCTTAAAACCTTCTTGCAACTCACTGCCGTATTCTATATTAAAGCAAGGATACATCCTCATGGCGCAAGGGTCAAGCAAGTCCATAGAACGGCCATGCCCAAGGTTGCGGTTCATCTCCTTCTTGCTCCTTAGCTTCTTCTTCCCGCTTTGCATTATGTCAAACTGCACCACGGAGCATTCCTCCATGAACTCGTTTTGCAGTGTCACCTTGTATTTAAGGTTTTGATGCGTATATGTCGAGCTCGCTACCTTGTCATCAAATGTCAGTTGCCCTCGCTTTATCATGTAGCACAAGCGCAAATAACAAAGGTCTTTTAACGTTACGGCGGAAAGGTAATATATGCCTATTGGCTTGGCGGCTGAGATGTATGGTATGGCATCGGGTATATAGTCGTTGAAATACCTGCCTGCCGTCGCATCGTATATGATATGCGCTTCTGCCACGCCCTCCTTGCGGGCGAATGCTTTTGCTCTCTCGGCGTTTATCCTCGGTGTGGCGTGCATTATAATCTCCTTGCTGACAACGTGAAAACCGTTCCAAGACAGCATCATCGTGTTATCCTTACCATAGTCCGCCAAGTCTATCGTTATCCACTTGTCGCCATTCACCGCTGGGTCTTTGATGAAGCAATCACGCGCGGCCTCACTTGGTATCGGGAGGTTTTCCTCTTCCTCCGCGTCAACGTTGAAGTTGCCTTCCATCAGAGCCCTTGCCATCCTGCCGCCCGACATAGCCACTGAGCCAACGTACTTGGTGTTATTGGAGAGCATCTTCTTGTTGTCGCCCATCTTGCCTTGATAGAACACAAAGCTCTTTATCATCGCATCATAGGTAAAACCTCCGCCAATGGCTTTCAGTTTCGCATCAATGTCTATCTTGCATTTCTCGTAGACTTCCTTTTTCGTGTTGCCCCAAACCACGTCCTTAACGGAAGAACCGGCGCAATAGAAATATCTCACTACACCGTTGCGGTCTGGGCGGATAAAACCGTCTGCCCCGATGTACCAATCGAGGAATATCCTCGTCCAGTGGCTGCGTTTGGGGTTTAGCGTAGCGAAGAACTTGCCTGTGAATGTCTTGCTTTGGCCTCGGTTACGAGTGCAGATGTAAGAAAACGCCTCCCACGACATCTCCGTAAGCTCATCAATGGCTATCAAGTCATACTCCCAGCCTTTCGCGCGCTCCCTAAGCTTGTCCATGTTAGAATCATCAAGGTAGGTCAAATCTACAAACGTGCCATTGGGGAATGATACGCGAGGGGAGTCGCTCTCTTTTATCTTGATGTAATCAGCACCGAATATCTGCTTGAACTTCTCGACAAAACCGCCACCCGCCTTTTGGTTGCCAAGGGAGCGACGAGAAATCATAGCACGAAAATCGGGGTCGGTCATCAACGGCTCAGCCATCGCAAGCACAAGACCATAGGAATTGTGGGTAGTGATATAATCATCAGTAATATACAAATGCTTATCATCATCCACCAAGATACATTGGCTTTCCTCTCTTCTGACCTTCTTGATTGAGATTATACGAGAATGGTCGTTACTACGAGCGTATTTCCTTGTTTTGTTTCGCTCATTATTGTATCTTGCCTTATGCTTCTCGCTTGTGAAGATAATATCATCGGTACGTATTACAATATCGTAAGCAATACCTTTTGTGTATTTCCACTCCCGTTTATCTACGCTCACAGAACAAGAGTACCCAAGACTGCGGCATAGTTCTATAAAAGTATCTTTTAGCTTTTCACTTGTTGTGCTAAAGCTATAACTATTGTCGTATGGTTCTACATTTCCGTCAGTATCAAATAAACCTGCAAGTAACTGCTTTCTTTGTTCGATACTTGAATGCAGATACTCTTGTGGAATAAACTTGTTATAAGAATACCCCAACAAGCCAACACTATCGAGATAATCTTTGTATTCTTTATAGTGTGGTGTATAGAACAGTTTTGTAAAGCAACCTGGCTGTTCGTAAACCCTTGTCGTTTCCGTCAATTCTGCTACCTTATTTATAATATCCCATTCTGTATTGGATATTTTGAAGCCTTTTTCGCCTCTCCAACTTGTGAGACAACCATCGCCAAGCATTACGCCAAGAACGTAAGGATAAATAGGAAGGTCTTTTTCGCCAAACTCAATAGCTCTATTGTTCGGAATGAAATATTTTTCCCCTTCAGCAAGACCTTCTATCAGGTCTTTTGTCTGCAAAGTCATAGTCCATCCCCATTTCTTGTTATGAGCACGATATTTATGTACTTGCTTTGGTGTTCGTACAGTCCATAAATGTTCAAGACCACACTCGCATTTTCTCCCATCAAGAGTTTTTATTTCATACACATCTTTTATTCCTTGTGGAAATACGGCAGTCACGGTGGCAACTCCATCAAAAGGAGTTATCACCTTTGAACCCACTTTCATATCGCCCATAGTTTGCCATCCTGTTGGCGTAAGTATCTTAGAGGATAAAGGCTGCTGCTTCCCGCCTCCCAAATTTCCTCCTCCGAAAACCACATCAACATTACTGCTTGCAAAGGACTGCTGGAATCCTTCTTGTGGGCTTATGATTATGTCTTTCTCGTTTTCCATGCTCTGAATCCGATGCAAAGATACCTAAGAATACGCATTTGAAACATATTTACAATATGTATATTTGACATATGTCCTTTATGCCATGTAAAATATTTTATATAAATAAGTTAATAGATTAACTTTGCGTTTGCAAAACAATATCTTATTTGACATGAAGTTTACAAAACAGCAACTTTTAGATGCCCTAAAAGGTAAGCTCACGGAGAATGGGAAACACCTTTCCATCAGTGAGAAGACAATCAAAAGTTTAAGTGATTCCCACTATGACCTTTTGGTTAACGAAGAGACAGAACTTGATGATTTGGTTGGGAAAATCCTACCGCAGTATGTATCGCTTAATGGCAATTACGAGAAGGATAACGCCGACTTCATCAAGAAATGGCGCGAAGAGCACCCTGAGCTAAAACCGCAGAAGCCAGAAGGGCCTGTTCTTCAAAAAGACAAGGAAGGCCTTTCACCCGAGGTTAAGGCACTAATGGAAAAAGTTAGGGTTTTAGAGGAGAAGGATGCGGAGCATGAGGCCGCAAGGCTTGTCTCACAGAAGCGCGACGAGCTCTTGTCAAAGTTCAAGGAGAAAGGCATTCGGGATAACAAGTGGACCGAGAAGTACATGAACAAGATTGCCATCACCAAGGACACGGATGTTGATAAGGAAGCTACGGACGCGTTGGACTTCTACAATCTCGCTCACGCTAAGGCTGGCGGCACCCCTGGAAGCGCAGGAACTGGCTCTGGCGGCAACGCAGACGCAAAGAAGAGATGGGAAGGAGTCAACAAGATTCTCAACTCATGAGACTTAACGCGCCATGGCTCGCTAAATTGAACTCAAAGTTTAATAAACATTGAAAATTATGGACAACTTTTATCAAAGACAGGCTATTGGAGGCGCGGTTTTTACCGGCCGTACCCTCATTCAGGCACATGGCTCCATTGGAGGTCATAAAAATGTCTTCGTGAAGCTTGTAAAGGGCAACAAGGACGCTCTATGCTACCCCACCACAGGCGGTGTCTTGAAAAACCCCTTCAAGGGACGCGCGAAGATTTACGCTGGTGACTTGTGCGAGTACACCCCAAACCAAGACGAGAACACGGGCGCGGAGGTGAAGATTTTGAAGTTCTACGAGTTAGCGAATGGAGCTACCGCAACAGACACAACCTACAAGTTTGTGCGTGACGGTTATCATCACATTCCTTTCGTAGGCGACAACATCATGGTAGGACAGAAGGACTTTGTTACAAAGGCTCTCGGTGTTACTATCACTAAGGTAGAGAAATCCACTGAAGGTAAAGCTGATATTTGGCTTGTAACAGTATCCAAGACTCTTGGCACAGAGCAGCACAAGGGTGATGTCTTTGTAGAGGCAGCATCAGCAGGTGCAACTGTTCTTCCAATGGTTACAAACCCTAATGCCTATGCCGACAAGGATATGGATTTCTTGTACGATGCAAACATGGAGGGATTGGACGACTTGCAGTATATGTTCACCCCTGCACTCGCACAAGAGGACACAGTGATTGACCTTGTGGCTATCGGCGCATTGCCTCCAGCAGTTCTCGCTCTCAACAAGAGCCGTGTAAAGTCTTGGTTCTGGTTCAACTAAAGGCTTTACATCAGGATAACACGGCTCATTTTAAATAACAAATTAAAGTTTTCAGGATATGCAAAGATTTGATATTAACAACTCTGATTGGGCTGCATTGTTCCGCTCGAATGACGGCGGCAGTGAGCTATTCCAGTCCCTCGTTGATAACTCGGATCTCCTTAACACCAACGATGGATGGGCCCTGACGCAGGGCCATATCGCCGATGCGCCGACGCCTGTCGCCGATGATGGCTCCGCCACTTTCCGCATGACATCTTCCAAACTGGAGGCTGCTCCGGTCATGGACTTGCGTGCGCCATTGGGAGATTCGCATCAGATGGACAACAACGGTGAGGACGAGTACACGGCTTCAATTCCGGACTTCATCGGACGTGGTTTCGTAGAGACGGCGGCTCAACGCATCTATAAGCAGAAGATATTTGCTCAACTGGGCAATGCTGACCGCATCATAGCAAACTGGGTACGCGACTACCTCGCCGTTGGCCTTCGTTCCGCAAAGGCAACACTGAACAATGTGACCGCGCAGCTCGAAACAAAGGGCAAGATTGATTACACAGGTCTCGGTGCTGGTGTTTACGCCAAGCTCTACGACGCTCGCATCCCTAAGGATAACTTCCAAAAGGCAGGAACTAAGGCTTGGACTGACGCCGATTGTAAGATTCTTACACAGATGCGCAAGTTAGAGGATGCTTACCGTGATAAGCGAGGAGGCTACAACGGTGCTCTGACATGGAAGATGACCAAGAAGATGTACAATGATGTCTTCTTGCAGAATCAAGAGGTGCGTGACCTGTACGTCACTTGGTGTAAGGCTAACTATATCGCCTATGTCGAGGGCATGCCTATCACAAACGAGCAGTTCTTGAACTCGTTTACCGACATCCAAGGTATCTCGCCAATAGAGATTGTCACGGAGAAGGAGCGCAACAAGACTCGCACTACCGACACGTTTGTACAGGGATGGGCCGACAACCGCGTGGTTCTTCGCCCTGCTGGAGATACAGTGGAGTTCAAGTATGTCGATGTCTTGGAGCGTGAGGTGTTCAGCAACGGCTACGGCGCAAGCACTATCGACACCACTTTCGCGACTATGCTTAACGGCTTGGTCACTGCCATGAATACCACCACCGACAACGGTAGGCTGAAAGAGTGGCATACTGACGTGATGATGTCGGCAATCCCTGCCCTTATCTCATTCACCAACCACGAGATTATCCACACGGAGGTGGCTGGTGACGGAGCGGTGGCGTGACGGCATTAGCTCGCAATGTTACGATAACCATTAACTCATCTTATCTCTGCCATGACGGATACAAAGTTTGACATACTGGATTATCTAAGCGGTATCACGAATTTCGTGTTTGACAAGTCCGCGCTTATGCACGTGGCATTAGAGTGCGGAGTGGCTGACGTTACCCAGTATCTCGACCTTACCGAGGAACAGAAAGACCGCTGCAAGATGATGCTCTATGAGAAGATTGTCTTCGGGGTCTACCAAACTGCCTCCGTGACAAATCAGCACGGTTCATACACCCTTACGGTGGGCTCGCAGACCATAACCGCAGCGGCATTACAGAGCATAAAAGCCGAGCTCAAACGGCTCTATGGCAAATATGGCGAAGACGATAAGGTACAAGCATTGAACTCCGCTTCTGGGGAGGTAAGATGGGTTAACGAGATGGATTAATCCAAGAGGAAAGAGATATGTACACCGACCGAAATGCCTTAAAGGAATATCCCTATGAGGGCGAGTTTTATCGCAGGGAGGATAGCATACCTGATGACGGAGACTTGCTTAATGAGAGCGACAAGCCCGATACGGTCATACTGCATACCGTATGCGACATTCAAAAGACAGACAAGCTGTTTAGCTCTGGTGTTATTACTATGGGATATACCGTATATTTCCCAATGCCTACGACGGAAGAGGGCGAAGAGGGCATCCCAACTGGTTTAGAGCCAGGCATCAGGTTCAGAGGGGCAATGTTCGGCATGGCGGTTGATGGCATGGTCATAGGTGTCTATCCAACTCAAATGCACGGTTGTCAGGTCTACATAAAAGGTTCCGACATTTAGATAACAAACTTCTGAAATGGACAGGGAAAATAGACGATTATCACGTATCGAGAACTTCTTTTCAATGGCCTTGACAAAGGCAAAGGTTTCCGATAACGTCTTTGTCGGCGAACTACCGCCAACGACAGGCAAGGATTGGGAGGATTTCGTGAATGTGGATGTTGGACAACAGACGGATTATATTGCTTTCTCTTCCGGATATGTCAATGTCTACCTGTACGCCAGGCCAAAAGGCACACCTCTAAGGAAGAATGTTAAGCGTCTCGACAAGATGGAGGCTGCACTCGACAAGATGGTAAGAGAATCTTGTGATGACAACTTCGTCATCTCGGAGCTGTACAGGGATAGCGGATATGACACGGAACGGCAATTCCATTACGTCCTCGTTTCCATCTCGGTTGTCGCCAAATAATACAACAATTTATCACAGGATAACAATTTAAAACTATAAGATTATGACAGCAACAGTTCATTCAACAGGTGCTTCTGCAATCAAGTTGTCCAAGCCTACGCACATCATCGTGCGCCCTTACACGGCCGAAGGTGCACCAGGCGACGACTACTACGACTTGGATGATGTCGTGCGCGATACTACTAAGGTCTCACAGGACGACAATAGCACTACCGACGTAGAGCGCGAGACCTCTGACACGCCTATCATGTCCATCGTAACAACTGGCAAGTACCAGTTCGAGGCGGAGGTGGCGGACACACAGGCGGACGTGCTTGTCGCCTTGTGCGGATTCACCAAGGGCACAAGTGATAACAAGGTTTACGCCCCTTCTGGCTATCAGAACCTGTATGCCGAGGTGGCGGTGGTGTTTGAGAGTGGCGGGAAGAACGTGGCTCTTATCCTGCCAAAGCTGCAACTCAACTCCAAGACCACGATTGAATCGCTCAACACCAACTTGGCGAAGGTCGCATTGGCTGGAACGGCGCAGTTGGCGGATGTGAACATAAACGGCAAGCCTGCAAAAACTCCGTTCTATATTGACAGCGACTATACCTTGCCAGTCACTGGCAAGTAGCTTCGTGTAGAGCATAGAGATAGTAGACATAGACAATATAACAACAAGAAGAGCTAAGAGGGCGGCGGCGATTTATATGCCGTCCGCCCTCTATGTGTTTCTCCACAAGCCTTAAATAGTATGGCAGATAAGACACTTAGGCAAATGGCCATAGACATTATAGTCGAAGCTCTTGAAAAAGATGCGGAGAGAATCCTGAGAGAATGCATCAATGAGATAGACTATCAACATAGAACCATGAACCTTTATGACTCCTACGGCTACGGCATCTATGCAGAAGGCAAGTTGTTAAAGATTGGTTTTCTTCACCCAACGCCATCTGCGAAAGTAGCGAAGTCATGGTATGGCGAGAAAATCAAGGGAAGGCAAGCTATCACCGAATACTTGGGTGGGGAGTTTAAACCTTCGGGCGTGGTTGACTTGGCTATTGCGGCCTCCATGCCATACGCCCACGTGTTGGAGAAAGGTTCTGCGGGATTGCATAGGAAGTATAAGGTCATATCCATGTCATTCCAAAAGTTAAAGGCGATAGCGAGAGACTACAAGGGTATCGTGGAGGCTATCAAGCAGTTAAAGTAAAATATAATACTTAAAAAAGACAATAAATGACAAGAGTAATCAAGTCAAAGAGTAGCATGCGGAAGTTGCCGGAGCAAGGCACGGACAAAGATGCTGGCAGCGCAAGCAGCGTCGTTACGCCAAATTCTCCACTGTCTGATGAGGCCATGGCGAGGTTGGCGAAGATTATGAACGACTCACCGACAATTATCAAGCTACAAGGCACGGAATGGGAAGTCAAAGCCCTAAAACCAGGCACGCAGTGGCTCATAGCTGAGGAAGCCTGCAAAATGATCAAGCACGAGAAGATGTCGATGGGCGATGTCATAAAAGAGTTCTCACTTAATATCACATCCGTGGCGAGGGTGATAACACTGGCGTTGCTAAACGACAAGGAGCGTATCTATTCCGATGAATACCAACAGGTCTACGACCAACTTCTTTGGGGGGATTATGACATAAGAGATTGGGCAACACTGCTCGTGGAGATTCTGAATCTGCTTGACGTGGATTTTTTCTTCGCGAGTACCAATGTGATTCAGACCATCCGCAACCATACACTGACAAGGAAACGTCAAGCAGCCGAGTTGTCCCTTCAAGGACAGAATACGGTCAGATGATAGATTTCCTTAGGGCAAACACTTGGTGCTCGCAGGAGGAATACAAATGGGGCATGACCGTTCCGCAGGTCAGGCTCGCAAGCATGGATTTTACGAGGCTTGAATACATCTCGGACAACGAAAATGGCGAAATGGCAAACCATAAAGAATCTAAGATGATAAATAGCGGAGAAGAGTTGAAAAATCTCAACGACTTGGGGATACCAATAATTTAAAAGACATGGCACAATCAGCATTAGGAGCGGCACTCACCATACCAAAGAGTGCGCTTGACGCAATAGACAAGGCAGACAGGAAACTGCAAGACATACAGGTAACAGCGACTAACGCTGCCAATAGTGTTAGCCAAGCGTTTAGTGGCATGGCAAGCAATGCGCAGTCTCTCGTGGGCGTGCTTGACCAAATTATCGCCAAGCTGTCGCAGGTTGGGACTACGGCATCAAACGCCAATGCAGGGCTAAGCGGCATTAGCACTGGCCTTGGGACGGCGGCTGGGAGCGCATCCTCGGCTATGCAAGATATTTCACAACTCGTTAACAGCTTATCACAGATAGGCGGCGCGGGTTCTGGGAATATAATGCAAGCCGTGTTAGCCTTCAAGCGGCTGCAAGAATCTATCAAGAACACAAGCGGGAGCAATATAGCAGAACTTAAAGAGCAGATAAGGGAATTGAACAGAACTCTTAGCGATCCCGACGCAAACCTGAACAAACAGGCGCAAGAAAGTTTGGTAAAGCGCAAGAAACTCTTGGAAGACGAGCTGAAATACCAGCAACAGATGGACGAGGAAAGAGCCGTTTCTTTTCAGAAGACTCTTGACAGAATGGTTAGTGCAGAGCAATCATACAACAACAAGCAGAGGAAACTTTATGCAGATAGGGCAAAAGACTATCAAAATAAGAACTATAAGTCCAATACAACTTATCAAGGCGCATTAGATTTCTCTGCTACAGCAAATACGCTTAATCGACAAGTACGCGCTATTGAATATCTCAAAGCGGCGAAGATGAGTCTCTCCACGGCGGATGCCGACTACAAGCAGAAACTCAATACGCTTAATGAGGCGATAAGTAGGCACACGCAAAAGCTAAAAGAAGCAAGTGCGCAGACGAAAGATTTGCAACAGCAAACATCTTACATGGCTGGTTATCTTTCTCGTTGGGCGCAGCGCATGGCTTTCGCGTTCTCGGTTGACACCCTAAAGAACTTTGCTGACCAAATTGTAAGCGTAAGAGGACAATTCGAGATTTCCCAACGTTCCCTGGAGGCTATCCTGCAAGACAAGCCAAAGGCAGACGAGATTTTCAACAAGACGGTGGAGCTGGCGGTAAAGTCACCGTTCCGTATCAAGGACTTGGTGGATTACACAAGACAGCTCTCAGCATATCGCATTGAGTCTGATAAACTCTACGACACGACCAAGCGACTTGCGGATGTTTCCGCAGGTCTTGGCGTTGACATGGGTAGACTTATCCTCGCTTACGGACAGGTCAAGGCAGCCGCATACCTTCGTGGTTCTGAGGTTCGTCAGTTCACGGAGGCTGGTATCAATATGTACGGAGAGTTGCAAGAGTATTTCAAGGAGGTAAAGGGCGAGGCTTACACCACGGCGCAAATCGTGGATATGATTTCCAAGCGGCAAGTCACCTTCGAGGATGTTGAGGCCGTTTTCCAGAGAATGACGGATAAAGGCGGTACGTTCTATAATATGCAGGAGGTGCAGGCTGAGACTCTGCAAGGTAAGGTCTCTAACCTGAAAGACGCTTTCGATGTAATGCTCAACGACATCGGCAAGTCCAATGAGAGGGCAATGAAGATCACGATTAGTTTAGGCACAACATTGCTGAACCACTGGGAGGCGATAGCCAATGCTGGTAAAGCTATTATCTCTGTACTCGCGTTAATAATGCTACAAGCTAACAAGACTGGCGTGAGCCTCAAAACCATGTGGACAAACACGGGCTTCACGGCTTATTCAATAAAGGGCAAGGGCGCATTGGGCATTCTCGCAAACTCGTTGAAGACCCTCGGCTCGGCGGCAAAGTCGGCTGGCATAATGATGAAAGATGCCATCATAGGCAATCTCCCAGTAATGGCTTTCATGGCTATTGCCAATGCGGTAACGAGCGCAATATCTTGTTATCAAGACTATAAGGACGCACAACGGCAAATCATTGAAGACACCATTAAGGAGAAGGCGAAAGTCGGGCAACTTGTGGCTGAATACACGAGGCTTTTAGACGTGAAGACACAAGTTGGCAAAGATGGCAAGTTATATATAAAAACTGATGAAGCAGACAACTTCCTCACCAGTGCCAAGTCTACGCTGGCTGAGCTTTACACTGAGTTAAGCAAGCGCAAGCTTTCTGTTCCAATAGAAATCGGCAAGGTTAATTTAAATAACGTTGATGAGGCTATCAGGGAAGCGAAGGATAAGCTGAACGCTTTTATCGACTCCGCGGCGGAAGCGAAACAATACATCAATGGCAGTGACAACTCTTTCTTCCACAACGGGTTATTCGGGCTACTCCCAGACGGCTTCACGCAAAACATGAAAGACCTCGAAGACGCAGCAAACGACGTTAGAGTGTTCTCTTCAAAAACACAGATAGCAATAGATGCTTTAGGAGAGGGATATGACAAGCTGAGTGACAGATCCAAGAAAGCGTATGACAGCATTAAAGATGGTCCTAAGAACGGCGAGCTTGATGTCGAATACTTGCAACGTGTCAATAAGGTCATGCGGCAAATAGCCAACTACGACCATGGAAAAGAGAGCATAAAGCAGATGCAAGATCTGTTGTATAAACCGTGGGATAGCCTCAATAATGCCATAACAGGCTCTTTTAACACGGCTAAAAATACAGCAAAGGACCATCTGACAGATTTGTTCAACTATATTAACGACATCTATGGCGCACAGCTACGCAAGTTAAAGCCTGCGGAGGTGAAGGTAATCTTCGACAACGTAGCGACACAAAATAATCTTGGAGATTTACAGAGGAAGCTGCTTTTGCAAATTGCATCTCAAACCTATCATTTCAAGGTGGACGCAGACAGTAATAGCTTAAATAATGCGCGGCAGAAGGTCTACACCTTTATGGACGATCTACAAGCCGAGGCGGATAAGCGCAAGATAAAGATAAGCATCGGCGTGGTAAATCCCAAAGACGCATTGCAGCAAGTAAAAAATATGCAAAGCTCGGCCACTGACTTGAAAGCACTGATTGACCAAATCGAGAGGAGTAAGATTAGTGGCTACCATGCCTCTTCGCTTGGCATAAAGGCAGGAACGGAATGGAGAGGGAATCTCATCGGGAATAGCACGTATTTTAAGAAAGGCGTTGCATTAGCATTCCTCCGAGACCAGTTAAAGCGAACTCTCTCGGACGTCTCTCTTGCTGGCGGTGCAGACCCATTCGCCAAAGAGAATGCGAAAGCTGCCAAGGAAGAGGCAAAGGAGCAGCGCGACATCTTGCAAGAGCGCATATCGCTCTTAAAGGACATGAACTCCAAATACGACGAGTTGATTAAGACTGAATCCAAGGAGGCGGCATTATCAAGTTCTCGAAAGTATTTCAAGGAGGCGGCGCAAAATGTAGGATGGAATGTGAATGACATTCTTCCCGATGACAAGTCTGTGGCAAAGCGCATCCGTGAGCTTGGCGCACAATACAAGGAGCTGACAAAGCGAGGCAATGCCTTCCGCCTGTCTGCCGATCTGGACTTAAAGGTATCCGAGAAAGACTATAACCACTTAAAGGATGACATCTCACGAAACATAGACGAGGCTTTCAGTGGTCTTGACCTGTACAAGAAGCTGAAAAGCACAGGACTCTCCGACACGGGCATCAAGGATATGTTCGGGGACATTACCACTTCTTTTGATGAGCTGCAAGACAAGATAGACGATGAGTTTAACAAGTATATCTTCAAGGCATATCAAGCGAAATACGGTAATGACTTCAATAAGTGGAGTGAGAGCGTGATCAAGCAATACAACTCCGACATTGCCAACACGGGGAAGACCATTAAAACAATGTTCGACCCCGATAGCGAGGTTGCGAAGAGCTATCTTAGCAATACGCAGAAGCTCAACAAACAGGTTTATCAAGAACAGATAAGTGTGGCGCAGGAGCTTATCAAGGCTTACAAGACCCAGTTATCCGACCAACTCCAATTAGACGCGTGGTATCTGGAAGAGCGCAAGAAATTACAAGACAATGCCGAAATAGCGAAGAACCCCGACCTTAAAAATGAGCTGCAAGGCAATTTGGATGCGCAGTATAAGAAGAAGTCAGATGAAAACAAGTGGAAGGACTTTCAAAACAGTGATATGTACGTCCGCCTGTTTGATAACCTCGACCAAGTTTCGACAAAGGCTCTTAATGCCATGGCGGAGAAACTGCAAGAGATGCGAGATAACTTAAAAGACCTCGACCCTGCACAGCTCAAAGCCATTGCCGAGCAGATTAACAAGGTCAACAACGTTCGCAACTCACGGAATCCCTTTAAAGCTCTCGCAAGCAGCATGAAGGAGATGGGTAAAGCAAGCAAAGAGCTGAAAAGCCTTGGTGGTGTCGATGAATACGTAAGACTTAATACCCAGCGTAGCGACCTTAAAGGGCAATTAGAAACCCGGAACAAGGAGGTTAAACTCATAAGGCAAGAATATGAAAGCACTGTCAAGGCGGAAGGCGCGGAAAGCGACTTGGCGAGCAAGACAAAGTTCAGACTCTCGATAGCAAGAGGCCTAAGAGATTCCTTGAAGGATCAGCTTGGGCTGACCGACCGGCAGATAGCGAAACTTGGCTCGGTAATGACATCAGAGGAACAGGCTAAGTCTAAGTTCGAGAAGTCTCTTGATAATATCTCTTCCATAGTTTCATCCTTACATTCCGCTTTCGATAGCCTATCTTCTTCCTTCGGGGAATCCTCACAAACCATAAGTGGCGCGTTCTCCGCGTTGGAAGGCGGCATAACAGCTGTAAAAGCCTATAAGAAAAAAGATATTGCAGGCATGATTTCCGGAGCTACTGGCATCATAAGCGGTATAGCAAGCATATTTAGCAACGAGAACCGCATCAACAGGGAGATAGAACGTCAAGAGAGAACAGTCACACGGTTGGAAGCGGCTTACAACAAGCTGAAGCAGTCCATGGACAACGCCTTTGATACGGAGCGATTGTATAAATACAACCAAGAATCCGTTGAGACGCTTAAAAAGGAGCAAGCGGCATACAAGGCCATGATTAGCGCGGAGATGAGCCGAAAGAAATCAGACGATAGCAAGATTTTAAGCTACCAACAGAAAATCGACGACCTCAGCACAACGATAAAGGAGCTTGGCGAGAATATGACGGAAGCTCTCGGAGGCTTTGGTTCGGAATCCAACTACAAATCTGCGGCTGAAGCTTTCTCCGAGGCGTGGGCGGATGCTTTTAACGAGGGCAGTGATGCTCTCGATGCGCTAAATGACAAGTTTGACGATTATATCAAGAACCTTGTCACCAAACAAGGCACGCAAAGAGTTGTCGGAAAGCTGATAGAGCCTTTGTTAAAAGAGATTGACAAGTCGGTATCAGAAGGCAGTGAAGGTGGTAATAATGGCCTTGAGCTCACGAAAAACGAACTCGCCAAAATCAAGGAGCTTGGAGGGGAAACCATGAAAGAACTGGATGAGACACTATCATCCCTTATGAGCGCACTTGATTATAAGGGTAAAAACAGCTCCTCTACGCTTTCCAATCTACAGCAGGGGATACAGTCCGTGACGGAAAGCACGGCGCAAGCTTTGGAGAGTATTATTAACTCTATGAGATATTACCTCGCCACGCAGCAAGCGGACGTAAGGATAATACGTGACACACTAATAGAACGGCTTAACGTATCCATGGCCAACGTGTCACAAGACGGCAATAACTCGCCTATGCTTGTGGAGCTAAGGCTTCAAACGACCGTGCTCACCGAGATACGTGATACTCTTTCCAGTTGTGTGAAGAGTGGCCACAGGCTTGGCAGAAGCGGCATAAAGGTGTTTATGGATTAATAGATATGGTTTTACGTGCGGTCAGTCAAGTGCTAACCGCACGCAATTCTATACACACTGCATTCCATTTGATGCCGCGCCTTTATAGCAAGTCGCAAGTAATGCTCTCTCGCTTTTCTTCTTGGAGCAGTTATATTGCTGCAAATGTGGCTTAACCTACTTTCTTTTCTTATCATTTTCGTCCCGTATCTATTCTATAGATATGACTTCATGGCGCTTCTGTTACACCACTCGTTTCTCACCCTCCCCCGTACATCTTGCGATATTTACGCCCGAGCTCATTCCTATACTTGTTAAGTATTCGGCTTCTCATTGCTTAACTCGCTTATTTTTAAATTAGTAATTATTGCTCCCGACATGATTGTCGCTACCAAACATATTTTTTATGAAGAGCTACATCTTCAATAGCTCCCCATCTATCTCCTCTGAAATCTTTTGGTAAGACTTATCACGTTCTACAAGCTCGTGACATTTCCTCACGTTACGCATAACGGACGTTACATTCATGCCACTTCGCTGTGATATGACTGAATAAGAGAACCCAAACCTGTTGTGAAGCAAGTCAAAGATGAAGCTACGGGCGACTATGCGAATAAAAGGTATGTTTTTCTTACCTTCGTAAACATTATCCGAAGTAACGCCTTTGCCATTCTTGCATCTCTCCGACATTAAGCCATTTACGCGACGGCAAACAAGGTCTTCCACGTTCTGCATTATACTATTGCTATTCATATATATCACGCATCTATGATTTCACATACTGCTCGTATCACGGCAAATCAAGCCTGCGGTATCACATGGATACTTATCATCGGGGCAGATAACGCCCTCCTCTATCATGCGCTCCCGATAAGCGTTGCTGATGAATGGCACAAGACGGTAAAGCCGTTCCCCGTTACCTGCATGACGTATCGGTTTCAGATATTGAACTGGGTTTTTCGTCTTAACGCCATCCCATCTTATGCCATTCTGGATAAACGGTATGAAGATCCCGACACGCTTGTTCCCTTGCGCGTCAGCCATCTTGACTATGCGGTAATCCCGAAACCAGCCAAAGACCATCTTGACGTACCAATTGACAAGGCTTCTGCCGCTTTCTTGCCAATGTTCATCATTTTCCATTGTCATCATTGTTTGTTTCGTCCTGTTCAGATAGGGCTTTTGCGACCTTTTCGCTGATAATGACGTTCTGGCCATGCTCAAAGTCCTTTTTAAGGTCTTCCGAGGTCTCTTCTTTCACCTCCTGCTTTGACGCCTTATCTAACTTCTCCACAAGCTCCACAAGCCTATGCCATCGTTTAAGCGAGAAATCAACAGCCGTATCCATATCGGCGAATGCCGTTATCGGATATTCAACGTTGGCTATAGTCAAGAACTTGATATACTCCAACATTTGCGCTCGTGTCTGGTCAGTACCAGGGTAAATCTCTTCCTCGTGCCCATCTGTGGCGTTCTTCATGCTTACCAAATCCGAAAGCCAGGCATACAGCACACCATCCTTAACGTTACTGTTAAGAACATCCTTGACCCAACGCTTGCAGCGCACTTCCAAGCCTATATGGTTATGATATATAGCCCCATCTTTAAGGAGCACAACGGCAAACGTGCCGAAATCAGTAACACTCTCGACTTTCTTCTTGTCAATATCAATGACATTCAACAGCCCCGCGTTGTTATCAACTGTCTTCTTATTTGCTATCCTTGCCATAATTATGTTGTTTTAAACTGTTTGCAGCTTCTTTATTTCGTCCTGTATATAGAAGACAGCTTTACGCAAATCCTCCACGCGCTTTTCTTTCTCGGTCTTGTCGCCGTCGGCCTTGCCTTTCCGCATTAAATATTTTAACGCATTACCAATAGCGAAATCGAAGTGGCGGCAGATGTCGATAGGCTCAACACCGCACAAGTCTTTCAACCAAGAGTAATGAATCGGGTGATTTACCTGCTCTGCCTTTTGCTCATCATGTGTCATTGGGAGCTTTTCCGCATACTTCAAAATACACTCAACTCTCAAGCAACACTCCTCTATCTCGTTACCTAAACGCTTGCATACACAGAAACCATTAACTTTGTTGATTTTTATGATTCTGTAATCAGCATATTCCCCTAAACGGACAGTGCTCCCTTCTTCCGTTTGAAAAAGCCGAAATTCAAACCCAACCTTAATGTCTTTTTCTTCTATCATAAGCTATTTCTCCTTATCTTTAATTTCAATAAATTCACCAATACCCAAACGAGCCTTGTTAATGCAAGATGCTAACCAACCGAGTAGATAGGCACTTGCCTCTCCTCCATGCTCCATGTCGATTGCCTTCTCTATGTCATCGCAGGCGTGTGAAGCCTCGTGGCAACATACGCTCATCGTCATCGCTCGCTTATTGGGGAAGACTACCAAGATGCAGATCAAGCCGGTTGCCTTCTCTTTTATCTCGCCGAACTCCATGCCGTCATAGCCATTGAAATCGAAATTCAGCTCCTCGCCATTAATGCCCTCGAAGCACTTGTTTACATCTTCGCCGCTAAGGCCAATATACACGCATAGCCTCCTTGGGTAGATAACGGCATTATATCTGTAATATCCTTGCTTACTCATAAATTCTCTATCTAAGTTTATGCTTATGTCCGCAATGGTACTTGTTGCAGACGCTGCACCTGTAGACGGTAAAGCCTTGTAAAATCAACTTTGGGTGCGTTTTTAGGAACTCCCAAGCCTCATCCTCGCTCTCATAGGCAACTTTTGCCTTCCAGCCGTTGACGCTCTTCCTCGTCCAGTGCTCGGGGTCTGGCTTAAATGGCGGTATCTTATTGCGATAATGTCTTATCATGCTTTCTTAGCCCTTGTTGCCCGCTTTTTCTTGACCGTAGGCTTACGCTTGGCTGTTACCCCATTATTAGTTGTCTTCCTCGGTCTGCCACGTTTCTTCGCCGTTCCAGTGACAACAGTAGGGACGGAATGATGTTGGCTCTTTTCGGGGAGTTGCAATGTCTCGACATCCTCTATTTCACCAGCCTCGTTCTCAAAGCTGCTGTCGCTTGATGATTCGCCTCTTTGATTCTTGTCATACTCTCGTTTCCAAGCACGCTTACACGCCCTGATTTGCTCTTGGCGATATTCTTCCGTTTCCGCTCTTAGCTTGTCATAATCAATCTTTGGCGCGTCAAACTCGCCTTCGATGCTTTTTTGGGGCATTGCCTGTTCTATCCTCGCTTCATCCTCGGATTCCATCTGCTGCCTAAGCCTGTCGGCATCGCTTATAGAGCTGTTTTCACCATCGCCAAAGCCTATCTCCCTTTTCTCTTTCTCCCTTGCCTTTTGCGCTTCCTTGCGCCTCTCAAAAGCTTCCCTGAAAGATGTTATCTCTTCCTGTGAGCGGCCTTCCCTAATCATGGCGAATAAGTCCGAGCGATATTTCTTCTCGTCTTCCTCAGTGATGGCCTTCTGCTCCTCCTCACTAACCTCATTAATGTCGTTTAGGCGTATATCCTCATCAAGGTTCTCCAACTGCATTGATATGCCATGCTCGAATATCACTTGGTCAAGTTGCTTCTCATCCATAGTCGGGATATTGAACCAATCCTTATCGTCCTTGTCAAGCTCATGGAGTAGATACAGCCTCTTATCCTCAATGCTCCTGTCTTCTGGGATAAAACGCCTCTCGTCAAAATACAGATAAGGGTGAATGCTCTTCACGGAGAATATAACGCTTGCAGAGCCAAAATCACGCACAAGTTCCATGAGTCCGCTTGCCTTCCTGCCGTAAAGGCAGTAACTTTCCTCCATGTTGCGCTTACGTACAAGGACGATGGCTTTTAGCCAAAACTCCTGCGAGCTGGCATTGTATTGTCTTGGGAGGTTGCTTAAACCCACCGCCGCAAGTGCTTTCCTAAGAGATTCTTCCTTAATATCCATGTCAAGTTTCTCGTTTTATATCCATCTTATCACCGGGTCTCCACGAAACCCCTTCACCCAAACAAACCAAGCGTAACAGACACAAGAATTTGCCTTGTAAGTATCAAAATCCCCGTTCCTGGCACACAACTGCCGTTTGCTGAAAACGTACACTGTCTTTGGTGGTGCTTTCGTAAAAAGCTGCCTTCGTTGCTGTCCTTCGAGAAACGTGAGCCTCAAGAACATCGCCACCTTATGGCCATCGTAGATAATATCCAATGCCTTTTCCACGAACTCCTTGGCGTATTTATACGGCGGATTGGTTATTATGTCTCCATCCCAGTGCTGTTTTGCACTATCCAGCTTTAGGAAGTCCAAAACCTCATTCCCCATTCTGTCAACGACATCGCTTTCCCTAACGGCCTTCCCATACTTCCACCTCATCATCTTCGATAAAAGCCCTTCGCCACACGCTGGCTCCCATATCTTATCGGCAAACTGCTCCTGAGAGAACAACGATACTATCGTCATCGGATCCGTGGCGTAATAATCATGTTCGGCACGCTGCTGTTTGGAGTGGCCCGTTGCCCCGATAATCTTAAACAAGTCTCCAGGCTTGCCTCGCCAGTCCACAGGCTTCAGCGACGAGCCATGTTCCCCTTTTGTTTGCTCCATCATCCGTGTTTTTTTAATTTCCCCCATTATCAAGCCATGCCTCGATGGTCTTATCGTCCATTGGGAATGTCTTGCCAAACACGTTCTCCAAGCTTATCTCGCATTGAAGATAAGGGAAGCCCTTTATCACGTCACTCTTAGGCTCCGTGGCACTCTTGACGTAATACAACGCCTTGCGCTGACGGTAGTCGTCATGCCACAGGATAAAGCAGGATTCTAACTTGTCATAAAGACTATGCCACGTTTCCTCCATCTTGCTTATCATGTCAGTTACCGACAAGGAGGAAGATGCTAACGTCTTGTCAGGGGATTCCCCGAACACGTACAGGGTAAGGACGCTTTTCGTCTGCGCTTCACGTGCCGTCGATGACAGCCACACCCTCGCGCTGTCGCTCTCTGGATATGTCTCCACATACAAGCCCTTTTGCTCACCCCTGGAGTTAACGCCAGTGAGCGACTTGTAAAAGACGTGCCCAAAGTCACCCTCCAACGACAAGTCCTTGCCATCCAAGTCTTGTGCCTTGCCGTCACTAAGCCTGTATCTCCTTATGTAAAATTTCTTATCAGACATAACCAAGTCGTAGCTAAAAAACATTTCATGTCCGCCCTGCATGACAGCAAGGCAGATTTCAACGCCCCAAAGATAATCAAAATCTCGCATATTGACCAATTCGTGATAATTTCTTGATATTTTTTAACTCCTATTATTGCAATCTCTAAAATTGCAAAACGCTATATTAAGCATTTGCGAAATACCTTTTTTCGCAAATGATATATTACCGTTATATTCATGCAAAATTACTGTATTTGTATGCTAAAATTACCACCTGACAGAAAATCGGCAAATAAAAGCAAAATAAGAGCCTAAAATTTCAAAGATGGTAAATTATACCTAAAACGCATTTTAAGCCGAAAATAACCCCTTTGTGTGCTTCTACATAAATGTAATGATACTTTTAATATATTCACAAGAAACAAAGAAAGCGAAAAACACCAAAAGAAAAACGATTAAGTAGAATCATCGACATCGTAAACCAAGACATAAGGCACCCATGAGAAAAATAAAAAATAAAAAAATTCAAGAGAAGGCAGGTGGCAGGCGGCTGTCTGGAACAAGGGGGGGGCGGGGTAACGGGGATGAAATGGTGAGCTTTGCCCACAATACACGGCGCGGGGCGTGTATATACGTGTAAAACGGTCGTATATCCGCAAATAGCGCGTCTGGTACGCCGCCAAGCGCAAGATAACAAGATAAGAGGAGATAATGTGCTCCTGATTGCAAACGTACGAAAAAGCGCGCAAAAATAAGCTATATATAACTATAACTACTATATACTATAATACAACTACAATACAATAGTAAAGTAACTATAAGCTAACTATAATATATAATAATAAACAATATATATAATATACTATATATACTATACTATATACTATAATATATATACTATACTACTAAAATATATATTATATATACATATACGCGCGCGAGAAAGCCGCGTTTAACCCCTCGTTTTGCAAACTCAGAGATTGCAAAATCGTGTTAAATATTTTTACTTGCAAGAAAAATCGAGGAAAAGTGCCTTTTTTGCGAAAAAAAGTACCTAAAAATTTTGTGTGTATCTAAAAAACCACTACCTTTGCAAACGTAATCAAGGACATAACCACGGTTACAGAGTTCATTAAGATATTGAAGATATAGGAAACAAAAAGCCCCTGAATGGCTGCAACCATTCAGGGGCGGGGCAAAGGCCAAAGCCCTCGCACGTTCTCAAAGGAACGGTGCAAAGTTAGGCCTTTTCCACGAAGCCGCCAAATTTGGGGCGTGGAAAATTCCGAAAATTCCAAGAATATACAGAATAACGCTATATATTGGCGTTCTTTGACATGATTACATAACATAAACGCAGGCAATGAAAAGTAAGATGTACACACACACAAGCTTTTGAACGTTTGCCCTCACCTAAACCGGGGCAAAGATACTACCGCCGCAATGGTAGTAAGTGTTGGCAGTGAAAGGGACCACACGGCAAAGGCCGTGCACGGGCAAAGGCTTGTTATACCGCGGTTGAGCGTATCAATATAAAACTAAAACAACCGGCGTTAATGCTTTGGAGTACTGCAATGGTAGGAAACGGGCGGCAACGTGTTGAATAATATATTGATATGCAGCAACACACGACGGGGGCGGCTCCCGTCGGCGGTACAAACTCTAACATTAAAAAATTAATCATCATGGAAAAGTTATCATCAAGCAAATTACGCACAAACGGTTACACGGCCTTTGAAATCGAGATTGCAAACTACATCAGGGTTAACGACTTGCAAGCGGGATCGGAGTTCAATGGAGTTCCAGGGCATAAGCGTTACGGCTCAAGCAGCCAACGCGTAAGAGTCTTACAGAACGACACGGACACGTTGCAGTTTGCCCGCTCCGTTGGGGACGGTGAAAATGAAAAGGTGCTAACGATTGACGTTAACAACATTGGCACCACGACAACGACAACACAAGCGACTACCACGCCTCCGACGGATGCACCTGCTGCAACGGCAACCGCTGCAACGGGCGGCGGAGATGCCATTGCCAACGCCTTGGCTCCGCTCTTTGAAGCGCAAAGGCAAGCAGGCAGGGCGGAGGCCGCCGTTGAAATAGAACGCCTTAAAGCGGAGCTCCAAGCGGCAAAGCAACAAGGCACGGGTACAACAATCTCCGTAACGGTCAACGGGCAAACCACGACGACGACAACGGAGGATGTGCTTGATCCTCAATTTGAGTTCATCTTAAACCTTGTTACAAGCGGGGAGAACGTCTACTTATACGGCCCCGCTGGTAGTGGCAAGAACACCATTTGCGCACAAGTCGCCAAGGCTCTGAATCTGGAGTTTTACTATCAAAACACACTTGTAACAAAGTTTGACATCTCAGGCTACAAGAACGCGCAAGGGGAGTTTGAGGAAACGGCGGCTTACAAAGCAATGAAGAACGGCGGGCTCCTAATGCTTGACGAGTTGGACAACTCACAAGCGGAGGCTATCATAGCGTTAAATGCCGCCCTTGCGAACCCCGCATTCTTTCGTTACCACATCTTCAAGTGGTACGACACAGTAATTAAAGATGCTACCAACGCCTTCAACGTGTCAAACGATGAAATTACCAAAGCCTTACACAAGGTTTTCCCAGTTTCCCCAAAAAATTGCGCGTGGGAGTCGTTCTACACGGTCCGCAACAAGACGGAAAAAGAGATTCTGGAAAACATTTTCAAATAAAATAAACCGCTTGCCACGCCCTTTGCGCGGCGTGGCAAGCCTAAAAAACAAATAGACGTATGGTTATACTATCAATGGCAATAGCTTACATTTCAGGTATATATGTAGGCCGTCACTGGCGGCGGTTCACAAACGAGTAAAAACGCCAAAGGGTGCAAAGGTAAAAGGCCTTGGCAGTGGTTCGACTCCGCTGCACCCACGATTAACAATTATTAATTAACATCACAAAAAAATGAAACAGTTTGACAAGTTACGCGAGCTCCTCAAGGATCCGAAAAAGTACGGCGTGAAAAAGAACACGCGCGTATATAGGATGTTGGAAGAAATAGCCATGCGTGGAATAACCCAAACGGGCTACAGTGACAAGCGCAATAAATATGTTGAAACGTACGGGGTATTTGACGCCCTCGGAAGCGCGGGTATCGCTTGCAAGCATTACAACAACGCTCCGCGCGGCGGCGCCAGTGGCGAGCACGTGGAGTTAATTGGCAAGGTAGCCAAAGACGTTAAAAAGGGCTTCAAAGCCTTTGCAACGCGTTGCGAGTTGTCCGGAGATAAGAAATATAAATACTCCTGGAACATTGAGGACGACTACTTGGAAACGTTGAAGAAATAATTAACTTAACGCTGCGCTACCGGCATGACGGGCAAAGATATGTTGGATATACAAAAAGCCGCCGTGTACTGTGGCACGTACCGCAAGTATGCAAACGGCGACATTTCGGGCAGTTGGATGCCACTCGCGAATTACAGAAACTCAAAAGAGTTCTTGGAAGCGTGCGAGAAATTGCACAAGGATGAAGACGATCCAGAGTTCATGTTCCAGGATAAAGAGTACCTCCCGGATGAGTATTACTCAGAATCCTGCATTTATCCTGAAGCCTTTGCCGTTATTCAGGCAATAAAGGCCATGAACGACGATGAAAAAAACGCCTTTGACAAGTACTGCAACGAGAACGCCGCCATACCAGAGATGTTTGATGTAGAGGAGTTTAAACGAGCCTACAAAGCTGGGCTGATAAGCTCTGAATCTTCATCGACTTCATCGGCCTTGGAAGAGCTCCTTGAAATAATCAAACAGAAAGACGGTTCAGACTATAAAGGCTACTATGTCGCCGCGATTAAGGTAAAGGACGGCTACTTTGTCAAGTTCACAAAGCAGGAGCTGGAAAAGTCCTTTTGCTGGGGTTACTCGGACTTTCAGGGCATGACAGAGGATGAGGCAAACGAGCTTTGCGCTAACTTTGGCGAAAAAGATTTCAAGGAGGAGAACTTGGCAAGGTTCGACCGCAAGTATGAAGACGAGCTTGAACAGCTTGGAAGGTACGATGACGTTACGCTATGGTGCAACGAGTGGGGCACAGGAGTTTATATGTCTTGCGGGCCAAAAAGCAAGTTCTCCACACCTGACCCTGAGCACGAATTAACGCTACGTGGCGAAGATGCAAATAAGTTCCGCAAAGAGTACACAACGACCGTGGCAAGTCTCCGCGCGAAGTTTGAGAAGCGAATAGACTCCTACCTAAAACGATACGGAGTTAGCAAGATCCGCAAGTGGACTTTCTGGGCGGACGAATAATTTAATAATAACAAAAAAACACCTACCTCTACTTGGACTACTTGGAGGAAAAATAAGTAAGAGACAAAAGAGCGATTGGCAACGGGAGTTTAACGACAGCCCTCCTCCGTGTGCGAGCCACGGATGCCAACTAACTAAAAAAAAATCAATAACATGAAGAACAAGCATAATAAAAAAGCCGTACCTACGATAGACGACAACGAGGATCTGAGTGAAGACCGCAACATCTTGGAAGCACTCTACGAAATAGGCGAAAAGGTGGCAACGTATATCTTCAGTTTTGTACCTGAGGTGTACCCGTTAGAAAAAGAAGACGGTTGGACTGCCTTCGAGATTCGCAACAAGTATGGGCGAAGTTGGGGTATGAAAGGCGATGCCTATAAGCGCGAGTTTACGATTAGCGTCGGGAGTTTTAACTGCAAGGCAACTTACGACAGTATCTTTGCGCTTATATACGAATTTGAAAAAATAAACAAAATCAAGCCAAAAAGCAGAAGAAAATACATCTTAGGGCAAAATAAAAACAACAAAACAACGTTATAAATAATAACATTATAATATGGGCAAATACGTAATATATAAAAGGGTATCGACCAAGAAGCAAGGCCAAAGCGGCTTGGGCTTGGAAGCCCAGTTCGACATCTGCATGGAGTACGTCTCCAAGGTAGACGGCACGCTTGCAGGCGTGTACCAGGACATAGAGTCGGGCACACATAGGACACGCCCAGGGCTCTTGGAAGCGATAGCCAAATGCAAGGCAGAGAACGCCACACTTGTCATTGCTAAGTTGGACAGGCTGGCAAGAGACGTGGAGTTTATCTTTAAGGTAATAAACTCCGGGATTCAGATTCACTTTTGCGATATGCCGGTGGTGAATACTATGATCCTTGGAGTGTTCGCCGCGACAGCACAGTATGAGCGCGAGCTCATCAGCCAACGCACCAAGGCGGCTCTCGCGGCGAAGAAAGCACACGGTGTCAAACTTGGAAGACCCAAGAAGTGCAAGACGGATGAAGGTGTCCAGGCGAGCTCATGCAAACGTAAGCAGATGGCCTTGAACAACCCAAGCAACAAGCGTATATGGGAGGTCGTCAAGCAATGCACCAAGAACTTCACGGAGCTAACAACGCCCAACTTCACAGAAGCGGCGATAATGCTGCAAAAGATGGACGTTCTGTCATCAACTGGCTTGATACTGACTACGGCGCGAGTGCGGAGCGCGTACTACAACTTGAGTAGACTATACGGCGGGCAGAGGAATATGCGCCGAAGCAGCGTTGACTACAAGCTCATGCGAGCCAAGGGTATGACGGATGAGGAGATTAAAACGTACTATAAGTATATCAACCAAGAGAAAGAGAAAGAAGGCAAAGAGCAAACCCAAGGCTTGGACAAGTCCGACAACTAATAATAATAAAAATATCAAGATATGTTTTTCTTTTTTATCATGATGGTGTGGCTTTTTGCTACACTTTTCGATTGCGCTACAGGCAGAAACAAAGACTAAAATTAAACATAATAAATAATACAAAGACTATGAATAACAAGCAAATTACAGTTAACGACTACACCTTCCAAGTAGAGTCAACTCTTGATGATGACAACTGTTATCGCCTTTATTATGGAGACGCGCTTGTATTGGACGACACGGCCTACGAAGATTACTACGGAGATATTAATGCCGTGGCCGACATCATGGGCGAGCAGGTCAGGGAAGAGACAGAAAAGCCCTTCCCTTGGTTCACACTGCTTGGCGCAATCGTCGAACAAGGGTCTGATGCCACAAAGATTGAGGACGATGAGGATGCAAAGAGGTGGGGCGAGATTATCAACGGCAGCGATGAGCAAACACGCTAACCCACGTTCACCCGAAGAGCTGTCTAAGCTCTCCGTGGTGTTCGTGGCGATTCTCCTATAATAATCAAGTTAATCAAAATTTTCAAACTATGAGAAAAACAATTTCATTGCTGGTTATCATGCTGGCAGCATTCATGATAACGCCTTTAAATTTGTCAGCACAAAGCAAGGCTAAAAGAAAATCTACAACCAAGACTTACCAGAAAAAAACAGCAAGACATGCTCCTGGGAAAGTGCAGCTCACGATATATTGCAGTACATGGAGAAACTGCGCTAATGGTTACGAAGATGGCATTACAGAAGCAAGCCCTATTGATTGCATAAGAATGCGAGAAAACAATTATATAGAGTTTGTTAGAAACGATGGTAGTATATGGAAAAGATTTTATCTCCCATACAAATCAACTGACATATACGGAGAGTTGTCTTTCTGTAACAAAGCACAAACAGTTGTCGTGAGCACATCTTTCAGAAACCAACCTAAAGTTATTCTTGTTACAGATGAGGATAGATGTATATTCTTCCTTGATATGGAAAGGACAAATGCTGGTGTTGGCGCATTTTAAGCCATTACACTTCCATGGCATCCATAATCAGCGGCACGATGACCAAGATTATGGAATGCGAGATTGATGATGCTATCGAAGACCCTCTCATGATGAAGTAAGACACGGCTCTTCAAATGGCTACAAAAAATAGTGATATAGCGTGCATTGCTGTATCACTATTTTTTGTTTTGTTTTTTTGGAAGCTGGCTATCAAGGGCTGATTTGTCAAAAATCAAGGGGAAAAACACACGAAATTCAACATTAACGTACTTTAACTTCCCAAAAGCACTCAATAACCCCCCAAAGCAATCGTTAACATTTTTATACATTTGCATGGGTAAATAATCGTGCATATCTTTGCTGCACAAACGATGAAGTCGAGGAATATTATTGGCAATAAATGAATAATTTAAATCAAGCTGAAAAGCGATGATTATATTATAATAGAAAAAACCGAGAGATTGCGTTGCCATATGTTCCTTGACCTATCGTATGACAAATATCGAATCCTCTCGGTTTTCCATTTTAATAGGTCAAAGATGAATAAGAACTTACGATACAGGCTGGTGCTTGAGATGTTCAGGAGCAATGAGCTCTTGAAAGCGGTAGCCATGTCCCTGCTCGTAAGGAAACGCATCAACGGCAATACCGTAAGGAATTTTACAATCAACAAGCTCGCTACAATCACGGGGATGCACGCCACGACTATCAAGAAGAGGTTGCATACCTTGAAAGAATGTGGGCTTGTGTCATATAATGGAAAAAGCCTTATCTTTCGCTCTCTTGTGTCGAGGCACAAGCAGCGCAACGTGAGGCTCGCCAAGGTTGCATACGACAAGATTAAGGACGTGGAAAGGTCATTACAGGCCATTCTCGTGGCAGTCATGCAGATACGTAAGGATTTCGTCAAACGTACCATTCTAACAGCTCACAACGGACGCTACCCGAAAGAGGTGAAGCGCGCGCAAAAGCTATCGAGGAGGTATAAATGGGGACATGATTATGTTGAGCGTGGACTGGGATATGGGAAAATCGCGAAATCACTTAATCTTTGCAAGGCAACGGCGGTCAAAATCATAAAATTCGCGCAAAAAAGGGGTATTTTAACGAAACAGACCAATTATGATTGGTATTTCATGCCTGGAATCAATTTCCTTGACATGAAAGACCACGGTTATACGTTCACCACGAAGAACTATGCCTGCGTGGTAAGGGCTAACACATACACCGTGGCCCCGTGCCTAACTGCGTGGTAATATTAGAGACTAAAAAATGAAGACTAAAATATACGACCATGAAGAACACGACAAAGCTTGAAAAGGTAAAGAAGTTCTTGGACGAGAACGGCATAAAATGGCATGAGCCAAAGAAGAAAGGGAAAAGAGGGCATTCTGACCTTGTTTTGCCCGACTTCCGGATTTACATCAAGGTTTCAGGCGATGACGACCAGGTGTTCTTCGAGAAGCATAAAGATAGAAACAGGTACCCCGTTTTTATTAGGGATGGCGAAACCCCGAAATTCGTGCTCGAAAAAGTGCAAAACACTATCGTAAAATCCATGAAACGCAAACAAGGAATTTTGTTGGCAAGGATGAAACGTAAAGCAGAAAAAGATAGCAAACATTAGAATTAGTATATTATATGCGATACATGGGAAGCAAGCGGCGAATAGCCGATGAGATATTGCCGATAATGCTCGGCAGCAGCGACAGCAAGGTATTCGTGGATGCCTTCTGCGGCGGATGCAGCGTCATAGAGCGAGTGCCGCCAAGTTACAGGCGGATAGCCATAGACGCTAATAGGTACTTAATCGCGATGTGGCAAGCACTCCAAGATGGGGTACGATTCAAGGAGCATATCACGAGGGACGAATACATCGCGGCAAGGGATTGCTTTAACGATAATGGCGATTCCAGGTATTCAGATGCCGAGATAGGCTTTATCGGCTTCATGGCAAGCCGCAACGGGATATTCTTCAACGGCTACACGGGCCATGATGTCGTAGGCAAGGATGGCAAGCATCGGGATTACGTGGCCGAGTATATAGCGAACATCAAGAAAGACGTGCCACTCCTGCAAGGGGTTGAGTTTGCCCATGCGAGCTATGACGAGTCCGACTATCCCGATGGCTGCATTATATTTTGCGACCCGCCGTATAAGGGGGTCAGACAATACAGGGGCACCGGCAAGTTCAATTGTGAGAACTTCTATACCTGGTGCATGGAAATGAAACTCCGAGGGTACAAGATCTTCGTCAGCGAGTATGATATGCCGTCAGGGTTCACTTGTATATGGCAGAAAGAGATAACGAACTCATTAGCCATGACAAAGACGACAAGGCCAACTGAAAAACTATTCACAATCGAGTGAGCAAATGTTAAAGTTTGGTTAAAATCCGCTTTGCGCATCACAAGTCAGGGATATATTGCGTATCTTTGTAGCGTTCAATAAATATATCGGGAGAGAAATAGGAAGCTCTTCCGTCAATTCGGTGGAGCATTTTTTATGCTCTTAATCTTACGAGACTGATATATCCATATCAAAGATATAGGTGTATCGCCCCTTGCACATATCGTAATGGTGTGTGCGTGCTTTCCGATATAGGCATTGAACAAAGGGTAGCGGTACACCCTTTTTGTGTATCAACCCAACATTTGTTTAACGTTCAAAAATATATCGAAATGAACGAAAATTTAATTTTAACAAAGGATAGTGTTCCATCGGATATTGAACGCTACTTCCGTGGTGTGTTGGCATTAGACCAACAAGACAAAGTGTTTTCAGTTAACCTTGATGATGTTTGGCAGTTGGCTTACTCAGAAAGAGGTAAAGCAGTAAAGGCTTTAAAACAGAACTTCATTGACAATGTGGACTTTATCAGTTTTGCCCAGTCGGGCAAAACTGCTACAGGTGGTTTTAAGAAGATAGATTACTACCTTACTTCCGCTTGTTTGGAGTATTTCATTGCTCGCAAGGTTCGCCCAGTGTTCGAGGTTTATCGTAGAGTGTTCCATCACGCAGTTGCTCAAGTTCAGCAGCAGCCATCTTTGCAGGAACAGATTCAAGCAAAGTTAGTCTTTGCCGATTGGAGCGCAAAGTTCCTCAACCTGAATGACGCAAGCAAATTGGGCATCGCTCAGAAGATTGGTAAGATGGTAGGCTTGGATGATGCTCTTCCTCAGTCTGTAAACGCAGGAACGGAAAAGCCGATTACGCACGCTGCCACAGACTTATTAAAGTCGCACAACGTTGGTATCTCAGCACAAGCATTCAATCGTATGCTTGAACTCAAAGGAGTTGTGAAGCACGCCACTCGCCCAGGAAAGCGAGGAAAGGTGCATAGCTGGTATGTTATCACTCCAGCCTTTGACAAGTACGGTCAGAATCAGCAAGACCCTAAATTTCAGCAGCAGACCCAAATCAGATGGTACGACAACTTGTTTGCGGAGCTGCTTACCATCGTGGGACTTAACAAACAACAATCATTACTGAAGTAAAATCATCAAAAACAAAGACAAAGCCATGGATAAAAACAACGTCATCAACATCGAGAACAACAACGTCATCAACCCCGTATTGTTGCGGAACGTAAAGCAGCCGCGACTTGCCGCCTCCGTCGTCAAGCTCCGAGAGGTGTACATTGATGTCGAGAGCGAGCTCCTTAGAGCCAAGAAAGAGTACGGCGACACTTTCTACGACAACATGATAGACAAGTTCACCGAGCAGTACGTCAACATGACCTCCCTAATCACGAGGGGCATGGCGGGGATCATGGATAGCGACATCGCGGAGGCCATTCACGAGCCCCGCGGCATGATGGGATAACACCCTTGCCGCCCCGCCAGGCATGGTAGCTCATGGCTGGCGGGGCATCCTTTCACCCCACTACCCCGCCAGCTTGTCGCCCAAGGCGTCTATCACCTTCCTGTTTGCCTCATCTATCTTCTTGTTGTCGAATTGGATATAACGGTCAGTCGTCGTACTGTCCCATTCGCTGTGCCCTAATGCCTTGCCGATGGTCTCCTTCGGTATGTCGAGCTCCGCCGCTATCGTCGCCCAGCTTCGCCTTGCCGTGTACCAAATCATATCCTTATGCAAGGGCGTGATGACTTTCTTGATTAACGCCCCTCTACTGTTCTTCTCCATCCTTACAGGCCCAATCCTCTTCAAGTAGTTGCCAAGCGTCCTGCGGAAGCTCGTTTCCTTTACTTGCCCATCGTCAAGTATATCCAGCAAGTGTCCCTTCCCCTTGTACTTGTTGATAATCTCCATCGCCTCAGGCTCAACCTTGATGTCATAAAGCCTTCCCGTCTTATTGCGCCTATATTGCAACCGTCCGTGCTTAATGCAACCCGAAGGCAGTTCCAATAAGTCCGAGAGGTTAATCCCTATCAGGTAAAAGCCGAGCATGAACAGGTCACGATACCTCTCCATGAACGGCTCTAAGGCAATGTCCCTTACCTCTCTCATCTCCTTGGCGTTGAGATAAAGGTATTGTTGCCGTTCCGTCTTGATGGAGAACTTCCTGAATGGGTATCTGTCCGTAATCTCGTTGTCTATCGCCCAGTTGAACACCGTGCGTATGTTCCTAAGGTCGATGGCGATTCCGTTGATTTTGCGCCCCTTAATGAGCTCGTGAGCCTCATATCTCTCCAGCCATGCCCTATCAATCGTATCAAACGTGGCGTGAGGGTCGAAAGTCTCAACACGCTTCATCGTCCTCTCAAGGATTAACCTCGTGCTCTCCTTGGCTTTCGTCTTGGCGAACTCTTCTATGTAAGACAAGATGCCTCCTTCCGGCTTAGCCTCTTCACCGTTGATGATTCTTTTTACGCTTGCCTTCATCTTCTCGAATGGCTCTTCGGGGTTTCTCAGCATATAAGCCTCAACCGCCGTAATCAACTTCACGAGCCGCCCTGTCTTGGCAATGTAGTTCGGAACGGTTCGCGGAAAAGCCATGCCGCTGAACTTTTCTGTCGTTGCCATGCCTGTTGAGGCATAGAAACGCTTGCCCCTGAATGTCACGGCAAGGAACACCCTCATGGTCTTAGCCTCAACGTAAGTCTTGATTGAGTTTTTCATTTTCCTTATTTTTAAAAACTTCACAAACACACTCACTTGCAAAATTAAGGAAAACTTGCGAGCAACTTGCAAATAACTTGCAGAAACACCCCTCAATACCCCCTAAAAGCCATTATTTTAACCGAGAATTAAGCCTTTGGAGTAAGGTTTTATACCTAAAAAGCGATGTGTTTAAAACTACAAAGAGCTAATTATCAGCGACTTAACTCTAAGAGCGGGATACGGGAATCGAACCCGCCTCACAGGCTTGGGAAGTCTGCGAGTACGTTTTTTAACGTCTTGATTTGCCGCTTGTTACAGATGTTTAGCTTTCTCAACTTGCAATAAACTCGCAATATCCTTAATTATATCTCTTTATATTGTCTTGATGCAACCTATTACCTTGAATACCTTTGTAATGTTCTCTTTCGAGATTTCCTGGTCTTCGTAAGCCTCATTATATGCGTGCAAGGTGAGGTGCATATCATCGCTACCCTTGCGCACCACCTTGACCGTCCGCAAGTCGTTGGTTGTCATTATCGCGTAAACCTCATTCAGGGGCAGGAAGTCTTGCCAATCCAAAACCTCCTTTAGGGCTATCATGTCGCCTCCGTTAATCATCGGCTGCATACTGTCGCCTGATGTGCGGCACCAAAAATCCGCCCTCTCATAGCCAGGCACGCTCACGTACTTGCTTGGCACGTTTGGCGTATCATTGTACATTGATGCGAAGCCCAGGGCAAAATCAACGTCATAAAATGGTTTTTGAGTATTCGCATTCTTGCTGGCTTGAAGCACGCCCTTGTCGCTCATCTTCTCGCCTTCTCCTGTCTTCAGCCATTCGGGGCTCAATCCCGTGGCATCGAGAATTAACTTGAAGTCCTTATTGGAAAAGGACAACTTCCCTTCCTCGCCCTCTTCTTTCATCTTCCTGTTGAAATTCGATGGGTTGATGCCTACACGTAATGCAAAAGAGTTCTTTGTTTCGCCGTGCTCGCGAATGTATGCCCGCAACCTGTCAACAATAGTACCGCTCATAATCCTTAATTTTTGTTTCAAAACCACGACATAAGCCGAAGTAATGTATAATAACGTTAAATAACAGATATTCTCTGCCGTTTATTTGTTATTGTCAGACATTAACAGTACCTTTGCGATTGTCAATCAGAAAAACAGAAAGACAACAAAAGGAGGGCTGAAAAATATCCCAGTCCAATAACTCTCACACCGCAAAGATATGGGGTTTTTTCAGTTCCTCCAACTCTTTCTTGTTAATAATAAGTAAAAACAAATATTTTAACAAATGAAGGCAAGTAAAATACAAGTCGAGGATATAAAGAATATCGGCAAGGGTGGTTCTATCACTGTCGAGTTACCCTCATACCTTGCTTGCATATCCGCGAAAAACACCGTAGGCTACGTGAAGAAAGCCTATCCACGCGAGGACGGCGGTACGTATTACTGCCGCATCGAGGGCAGCACGATAACAATAGGTGTAGCGGAAGCGAGCGAGATTAATCGGCGGAAGCGAGTAATTAACAAGATTAAGTAATAGCATCATGGCAGCATCGAAGTGTCACACAGAAGTCAACATTGACGTTGTGGGGAAAACCATCACGTTGAGGGAGCAAGGACAAGAGTTCTTGACCAACAAGTCCATTTTGGCTTACCTCGGCGGCGTAAGCAAGGACTTCATCAAGGACTTGCGAGAATCGGGGCAGCTCCCCTATTACAAGGTGCGCAACACCATCCTCTACAAGATAACGGACGTGAGGAAGATGATTGAGCGCAGCAAGGTGTATTGATACCTGTTTGGGTTGCTCTCGGAAGGGCTTTGAAGCAACAGGTTCGACTCCTGCCCCGAACGCGAGAAAATGAACGAGAGGAAAGAGACCTTTGACTTATTGGGACAGGAAGTATGCGTGTAAAGAGTAACGGAGGAGACCAACAATCCATAATACCGCGAAAGGACGCACGACATACGAAAGGCCAGTTAATCTTCCGCATCAAGTAGCGTGATGAACCACGTTGGCACGTCCGGCGCAGGCACTTGTGAACACGTTGCGGTCTGGCTAAGTCGCCATAAGGCGGCTTATAGCAGGAACAGCTCAGGAAAATCCAACACACAAGGGAAAATTATATCAAGAGACGGTTCTTTGTCTCTATAATTATATATCCCAAGGACGGGGAACGAGCGCAATATATATGCGTGGCGTCGAATGCCCCCCCCCGTCCCCAAATGCCCAAGCGATAGCGCCGCTGGATAGCCGCTACTTGGTCAATTCGTTTTAAAATGCCAGTGGGGAGCAGTGAACGGCTCATAAAAGGCTTTAAACCAATGACGGCCCGAAACAGACGGGCACTCGCGGCGGATAGCGTGCTAATCGGATAGGCACGGGGTATTGTAAAGCTTCGGCATTAGCAGGTTCGACTCCTGCCCGCTGCACAATCATTACAATCATAAAAGCAAATGACATGGAAAAGGCTTATTACATAGGCATAGACCCTGGCGCGAGCGGTGGCATTGCCGTTCTCTCCGAAAACGGCGAGGTCGCGGACGTGAGGAATATGCCCGACACCCCAGCCGACATCCTTAACTACCTACGGCTATGGCAAGCGTTCCCTTGCGTATGCGTCTTGGAGGACGTGGGTCAGGGAATGCCGGGGCAATCATCGTCCGCTACAGCAAAGTTCGCGCGGCACAACGGCCATCTTGAGATGGGACTCCTCGCCCTCGGCATAAAGACTATAAAATGCCGCCCGCAGAAGTGGGAGAAGATTTACTCCCTCGGCAAGAGTTCTTCCTTTGAAAAGGCGGAATGGAAGCGCAAGCTGAAGGAGCGGGCGCAACAGTTGTTCCCTCAGCTCGGGAAGAAAGTGACATTGAAGACCTGTGATGCCCTGCTAATCGCGGAGTATTGCAGGAAGACTAATAAATAACGAAAACCATGAAGAAGATTATCGAGGACATCAAGCGAGAAGGCTTCGCGAGACGCGAATATGTCGTTTACGGCATCGTCATGCCAGCGGCAATATTCATCGCGGCTCTTCTTGGCGGCTTATTGGAGAATATATAAATGGGGAAAACTATTCTTGATATTTGCGACAGCTGCGTCTCCGCCATCAACAAGGCGGCTTGGCAAAGCTGTCGTGACGGAGGCACGGACGAATACAATGGTTGCGGCGTTGACGTTCAAGTCTCGCCCGAGACCACTATCTACGTCTATCACGACCCAAACAAAGGCTTTGCCATTGAATCCTCACACCCCACCAACAACGAGACACCTCTTTTTGACAAGGCTGTCACGTCTTACCTTGAAGAGAACGCTGACCCTGAAGCCGAGTGGCAGGAGGCGTATGGCAACTACAGCGTCGATTGCCAAACGGCACTCGACGCAGGTTTCGGCAGTTGGCAGGATTATTACGACTATAAATATTAATTCCTTTTAAAATTAAAAAGATGACAACACAAGTAACAACGCAGAACAAGAACATGACATTGGGCGAGTTGATGCACTCGCCGGCGGTAGTAGGAAAACTAAATGAGGTATGGAGCTCGCCACAAATGGCAAGCAGCTTCATGTCGTCGGTCATATCGGTGGCTAACGGCAACCCACAGCTTCGCAGGGCTCAGCCCATGTCCATCATAGGCGCAGCCATGGTAGCGGCCACGATGCAATTGCAAGTCGTCCCCACGTTAGGACAGGCTTACCTTATCCCTTACGGCTCGCAATGCCAGCTGCAAGTTGGTTACCTCGGATTGCTCCAGCTCTGCCAACGCAGCGGCCAGTTCAAGAAAATACTCGCCGCTCCCGTACATGAGGGCGAGTACGTCTCGGGAGATGAGTTCAATGAGGATTACGTCTTCGACAAGAAACAGAGAACATCCGACAAGGTTATCGGCTACATGGCCAAGTTCGAGCTTCTCAACGGCTTCACCAAGGTCGCTTACTGGGATGTTGACAAGGTTAAGGCGCACGCTTCTAAGTTCTCGCAAGCCTTCCGTGCCGGATATAATTCGCCGTGGAAGTCCGATTTCGACAGCATGGCAATGAAAACGGTTCTCAAGTCCATCTTGAAGTTCGCCCCGAAGTCAATAGAGATGCAAAAGGCCGTCACGTTTGATCAAGCGGTAGTCAACACTAATACTCCCGCCACCTCTGACGTGCAAGACCTCGACATCGACGCTTTCACGCCCGAGTATGTTGACAATATCGAAAGCGAGAAGAAAGAGAATATCGCTGCCAAAGCCGCCGAAGCAGCCAAAGCCGAGATGAAGAAGGAGGAGGATAAAAAATGATAAACACTTCCAACGCCCAGCACGAAATCTCATGGTTTCGTGCCCGAATGGGCAAAATCACGGGTTCCAAGGTCTCCGACATAATGAAGACCGGGCGAAAGGCTGGCGAGGCGTTCTCCGACACGGCAAAGACGTACCTTTACCAAGTGGCGGGCGAGCGTCTCTTCAATCAAGACTTTCTCGCCGATGATGATGTCTTCTCCGACTACATCGACGAGACAAGCGTCACCTCCAAGGCGATGCGATGGGGAACAGAGCAGGAGGATGCGGCACGGCGACTGACATCCGACATCCTCGGCTACGACATCGAGGAGGTGAGCCTTTGCGCCCACGACACCATACCACACTTCGCCGCCTCACCCGATGGCATGATACGCAACATTGATGGCGAGGGGCACCTTGGAGTGCTCGAAATCAAGTGCCCAAACATCGGCACGTTCATGCGCTACAAGGCTCTCGTGCATGATGCCGCCTCGCTCAAGGACACTAAGCCTGAATACTATTGGCAGATGATAGCGGAGATGGATTGCACGGGGGCTGTAAGCGGTGTGTTCGCCACTTATTGCCCATGGTTATCCAAGCCGTTCCATTACGCCAACATAGAACGAGTGGAAGATGACATCAAGCTCATGGAAGAACGTGTCCTGCTCGCCAACGAGTTTATAGACGGCATTAACGGCAAATAACAAACAAGAAAATGGAAATACAAGGGAAAATCATAGGTGCCCTGCCTGAGACAAGTGGCACATCGAAAGCTGGTAAACCATGGCGTAAGTGTACTTACGTTTTGGAGACGCAAGAGCAATATCCAAAGAAACTGGCTTTTGACCTTCTGAGCGACCGAATAGACAGGTTCGCGCCCAAAGTTGGCGAGTATGTCAAGGTCAGCTTTGACCTCAACTCACGAGAGTTTAACGGCAAGTGGTTCACCAACGCCACAGCATGGAACGTGGAGCGGCCACAGTATCAGCCACAGTCAGCGTTCTCACAGCAGCCTCAGCAGCCTGTGCAACAGCAACCAACGACCCAACCGCCAAACTCCAGCACACTGCCCTTTTGATTTGCGGCGGAGGCTGTCTATGCTTGAAAAAGCTTTCGGCACCTCCGTCGCGGTGATTGTAGACGACGGGTAAACACATACCATAACAGGAATGGACTCTTTCAAGATTAGCAAAAAACAATATTGTGATTTAATGAAACTTGACAGGACAAATGCCGTAAACTTGTTCCTCTATCTTCTCGCCAATGCAGATGAGAATGGGACATTGATTGTTAGCATCCGCAAGATTTCGAGTGAACTATGTATTGGTTTGCAGACCGTGAGAACATTACTGAAGAAAATGTATCTAACACAGGTGCTAACACACCAATCAACACCATTACTAACACACCAACTAACACACCGTGGCAGTGAAATAACCATTTCTAACATAAAGAGTTATAGACATAAAAAACAGTATTCTAACACACCAACTAACACACCAACTAACACACCAACTAACACGCCAACTAACACACCAAAGAGCGTGAAAGAACGTAAAAAAGATTTCGTTGAGAAGCTAAAACCATTTCTTGATAAATACGGTAAGGATATGCTTAATGATTTTTACCGTTATTGGACGGAAATGAACGACAACGGAAAGAAAATGCGCTTCGAGATGGAAAAGGTCTTCCAGGTGTCTGCGAGATTGGTAACATGGGACAGAAATAACAATCACGATTGCAAAGTAGGTTCGCCCGCCGAGCGGAAGATGCACCAAGACGGCACGATTCTTCATGCAGGGCAGATGGATTACACGAAAGGAGGTTGGTAAATGGAAATAAGCTTCGATAACCTCATCCGCAACTTACAGGACACGGGGCATTATCCGCCAAGACCTGATAAGGTGTTAATCCGCATTCCAAACGCGGAGAGCCTCCTCAGGCGAGGATTGAATTACTTTACGAACGGCAACGCCGTCTGGAACGAAGGCAACTATCGCCCCGTAGTCGGGTGGATGGCCGATAACCAAGGGCGCGGGCTGCTTCTCACGGGGGAATGCGGGCTTGGTAAGACGCTCATAGCGATGCGAATACTGCCGTTGCTCATCAACGCCTATTGCGGCAAGATAGTCAGCTGCTATAAGGCGCAGGAGCTCAACACCAACCCTAACGAGGTGCTGTCACGACATATAGTCTGTATTGATGACATCGGCACGGAGAACGTCTCTAATATCTATGGTAACAAGCGAGTGCCCTTTGTGGAGCTTTGCGACATGGCCGAGCAAAAAGGCAAGCTGCTCATCATCACGACAAACTGCGATATTGAGTGCCTCACGGAAAAGTACGGCGTGCGTACCGTAGACCGCCTTAGGGCCATCACGAAATACGTCCCGATGGTCGGGAAGTCACTTAGGAGATAACACAAAAATAAAATAAGCGTCATGGCAGACATTAGAGAACAGGCATCTGAGTGGATAAGAGAACACCCCGACGCAACGCCAGTTGAGACATGGCTTGCCGGATACTGGCAGTCAACGTCCAACTGGTGCAGCATGAAACGTTAATCACAAAAATTTAAAAACAAGTTTTATCATGGTAACGAAAACAACTATCGCCGAGACCCTTAAAGAGGTCATGGCAAAAAAGGACATCAAGCTCACGGTTGCGGAGAGCAACCTCTGTGTGACTACGGTCTTCCAGGCCGTCAAGAACGCTCTCGTCAACGCTGGCGAGGTACGCATCGACGGCTTCGGAACGTTCAAGAGCGTTGATAAGCCAGAGCGTACTGGTAGGAACCCTCGGACGGGTGAGTCTATCACAATAGCAGCGCACAAAGATGTCGTATTCAAAGCAGCAAAAGCCTTGAAGATTACTGTGAACAACAAGTAGACAAAAATACATTCTATAACGCATTAAAAAATTTTTGACAATGAGAAGTGTAAATAAAAGATGGTTCGAGACCATAGTTCGTTACGACAAGACTATGGAGGACGGGGAGGTAAAGAAAGTCAACGAGGTCTACGTCGTAGACGCTATCACTTTCGGTGAGGCTGAGGAAAGCATCACCAGAGAGATGAGACACTTCATAGACGGCGATTTCGTGGTTAAGAATATCAACCCCGCTCCCTATTCTGAGATTTTCTTCTCTGACAACGAAACAGACGACAAGTATTATCGCGTGAAGCTCGATTTCATCACGGTCGATGAGAGAACTCAGAAAGAAAAGAAGTCAAAAGTCACCTACCTCGTGCAGGCAGGCTCTCTCGAACAGGCTCGAAAGAACACAGAGGAGGTTATGAACGGAACCATGATTGACTATGAGTTTGTTTCCGTAACAGAGACAAAAATACTTGACGTGTTCGAGCAAGAAGGAAAGTAACTATGAGCTGGCAGTCGTTTATAGACAAGAGCGTCGGTGACAGAAAGGTTTTCACAACAAATAAATCTGATTATGAAAATATTTTATAACACATACCGTGACATCTTTGCCTTTGCAAGTAAGGCATTCAAAGGCACAGTCCTCGGCATGTCTCGTTTGCTCTGGGTAGTTGTGCTGCTCGTGGTCAACAGTGCGAGGTTCGCGTTCCAATGGCTTTCTGAGGTTATCAGGAAGAAGCCGATGGTGACGCTGCTCGTGTTCGCGGGGTTGCTCCTTGCGACAAACAGCGTAAACTATATCTCTATGAAGGCCAAGCTCACCACTTCCATGTGGCAGTATGATATATTAAAGATGCACACAGACAGCATCATGGAGGTGTATAACATCAACAAGAACTATTCGAGGATAACGAGCTATGAATGATTGTCAGCCTAAGTGCGACTATTGCGTCGATGCCTACAATAGTGAATGTCATTGCCAAGAAAGTGTGTATTACGGGATGGCTCTAAAGCAAATCCCTTGGGACGGGTGCCCCTGTTTCCTATCGCAACGTAGATGGAGTGTGCATGACAAGCCCAAGAGGAAGCGCAGAAAGAAATACCCGAGCATGGAGGAATTTGAGTTCGGAGTGTAACGACTAAAAGAAAAGATAATAACTCTAAAAAAGACAAACAATATGGACAACGAAAAACCTATTTACGCCTACAAGGGCTTCGACAAAGATTTGAAATGCCGGGACTTCCAATATGAGGTGGGCAAGGACTACGAGCAAGACGGAAATATAAAGTGTTGTGAGAATGGATTCCACGCGTGTGAGTTTCCCTACGATGTGTTCAGCTACTATGCGCCGGGAAAGAATAGCCGATACTGCACAGTTACACAATCAGGGGAAATGGATAAAAAAGACGGTGATTCCAAGGTAGCGAGCAGTAAAATCCATATTGAGACAGAAATTGGATTAGGCGGTATCATCAAGGCGGGCGTTAAGTTTATCCTTGATAAGGTTAATTGGAAAGACAAAAAAGAATCGAACACGGGCTACCAATCAGCAGCTACGAACACGGGCCACTACTCAGCAGCTACGAACACGGGCTACCAATCAGCAGCTACGAACACGGGCTACTACTCAGCAGCTACGAACACGGGCTACTACTCAGCAGCTACGAACACGGGCGACCAAT
>OBTM01000004.1_pt1 | contig 78092 bp, 86 predicted proteins | sample 1494911 | NCBI WGS metagenome assembly OBTM01 (sample SAMEA3360697, study PRJEB22359) | human gut metagenome | biome: ENVO:urban biome; feature: ENVO:human-associated habitat; material: ENVO:feces | place: Bangladesh | collected 2011 | reverse complement strand
TCGCTCCAGGTAATGCCGGTACACAGAATGTCGGCGAGAACGTAGATATCAAGGCTGACGACTTCGAAGCTCTCAAAAACTTCGCAGTAGAAAATGCAGTCGATATGGTAATCGTTGGTCCGGAAGACCCATTGGTAAAGGGTGTTTACGACGACTTCAAGAACGATCCTCGCACCCACAACATCCCAGTGATCGGACCATCCAAGGCAGGTGCCGTACTGGAAGGCAGCAAGGACTTCGCCAAGCAGTTTATGAAGCGCCACAACATCCCGACAGCCCAATACGAAACCTTCGACGGCGAGCACGTAGAGGAAGGCTTGAAGTTCCTGGAGACCCTGAAGGCTCCTTACGTACTGAAGGCCGACGGTCTGTGCGCAGGCAAGGGCGTACTCATCCTCCCTACTCTCGAAGAGGCCAAGAAGGAGTTCAAGGAGATGCTCGGAGGTATGTTTGGCAATGCTTCTGCCCGCGTGGTAATCGAGGAATTCCTGAGCGGTATCGAGTGCTCAGTATTCGTACTTACCGATGGCAAGAACTACAAGATTCTGCCAGAAGCTAAGGACTACAAGCGCATCGGCGAGCACGATACCGGTCTGAACACAGGCGGTATGGGCAGCGTAACTCCAGTACCTTTCGCTACCAAGGAGTGGATGCAGAAGGTGGAAGATCGCATCATCCGTCCTACCGTAGAGGGCCTGGCAGAGGAGAATATCGACTATAAGGGCTTCATCTTCTTCGGTCTGATCAATGTAGAGGGCGAACCTATGGTCATCGAGTATAACTGCCGTATGGGCGACCCTGAGACCGAGAGCGTAATGCTACGACTGAAGAGCGACATCGTGGACCTCTTTGAGGGAGTAGCAGAAGGCAACCTCGACCAGAGAGCCATCGAGTTTGACGAGCGTGCAGCAGTCTGCGTGATGCTCGTGAGCGGCGGCTATCCTGAGGCATACAAGAAGGGATACCCTATCGAAGGCATCGACCAGGTAGAAGGCTCTGTAGTATTCCATTCCGGTACAGCCATGAAAGACGGTCAGGTGGTAACTAACGGCGGTCGAGTAATCTGCGTAAGCAGCTATGGCAAGGACAAGGAGGAGGCTTTGAAGAAGAGCTTCGCAGAGGCTCAGAAGATTCAGTTCACCGACAAGTACTTCCGCTCTGATATCGGTCAGGACCTTTAGTTTTTAATGTGAAATTAGAAATTTAACAATTTAGCACTTAGCATTTGACATTTAACATTGATATAGATGTTAAGAAAGAAAAGATTACAAAACAAGATAGCGGCAAGCCGCTTCTCATTACCTGTCACTGCAACCCTTGCCGCTCTGGTTTGGGTTGCAGTAGGCTTTATAATGGATAACATCTGGGCACAGTTCGCCTTTACCATCATCTCTACCCTGCTCATGGTAGAGTTGAATAATCGCAATTCACTCATGCGCACCTATAGCCGCATGGTATCTTGCAGTTTTCTGGTGCTCATCACCATGGCCAGCCTGCCCAATCCATCGATGAAAGCCAGCATCGTGACCATGTGCTTCATCGCCTTCACGCTGATCATCTGGAACAGTTATCAGGACCGTCATGCAGCGGGATGGGCTTTCTATGCCTATTTTTGCATCGGTCTGGCTTCTCTGGTGTTCATACAGGTTTTCTACTATCTGCCGATACTCTGGCTCTGCATGATATTCTTCTCCAACTGTTTCAGCGCCCGCACATTCTTAGCTTCGCTGATAGGAGTAATAGCTCCCTACTGGTTTGTATCCGGCTATTTCGCCTATACAGACAATCTTCAGGCACTTTCCGACCACTTTACGGCTATCATCGATTATCAGGAACTGTTCGATTACTCCCAGATCACCCTTCATCAGCTCATCAATTACGGTTTTATTGTCATTCTGGGTCTTCTCGGAACCATTCATTTCATCCATTCAAGCTATGCCGATAAGATACGCACACGCATGATCTACGATTCATTCATCACGCTGAGCATTGTGACTTGGGTATTCATGATACTTCAGCCCCAGCACGAGAACGAACTTTGCGGCATCATGATAGCCAACACGGCTCCACTCATCGCCCATTTTATCACCTTTACCAAAGGAAAGATTACCAATATTGCTTTCATCGCCATTATCTTGATCACGATGTTTATCACGTTGTTCAACATCTTCGTGCCTCCTGTAGCATTGCTGCAATAAAGCAGAAAAGGATAAGCAAAAGATAAAAGAGCGATGTCAATATCAGTAATGTCAGTTTTAAAAAGTAAATAAAGTGCATTTGATTATAGGATTATTAGTAGAATGGGGATATTGGGGAATGCTCTTGGCAGCATTTCTGGCAGGCAGTTTCTTTCCATTCAGCAGCGAGGCTGTAATGGCAGGCCTACAGGCAGCCGGACTCGAGCCCGTGCCACTCATCATCTACGGAAGCATCGGAAACGTACTCGGCTCTATGTTCAACTATGGATTCGGAAGGATGGGAAAGATGGAATGGATAGAAAAATATCTCCACGTGAAGAAAGAAAGTCTCGACAAAGCGGAGCGATTCATGGCAGGTCGCGGAGCATGGATGGGATTCTTCGCCTTTCTGCCGCTACTAGGAAGCGCCATCACAATTGTACTCGGACTCACAAGAGCCAACCTACCCATCTCTATCTTCAGCATAACAATCGGTAAAGTATTGAGATATGTGCTGCTTGTATATGGGCTGAGCTTTATCTTCTGAATAAAACGCTTCTGAGCAGAAAACAAATGATTCAATAAGAGAAATAAAGCAAAAGCGAATTATAAGACAAGAGCTAAAAGTTCTAAAAAGAGGAAAGGAACGAAAGTCCAACCAAAGAAATGACAGAAAGTCTTATCTAAAAAACTTTACAACATTAAAAATTAAACAATAAGAGAAGATAAAATGAAAAGATTCCTACACCTTATTATATTAAGCAGCTGCATGATAACAGGATGCATCTGCATGCTGGCAAGCTGCAAGAATGGCAATAGCTACAACAATGGAAAGGATGGCTTAGATCCAAACAAGCCTACCGTAACTGTAACTATAGAACCATTCAGATATTTCGTGGAACAAATAGCTGGCAACGATGTGAATGTCAACGTGATGGTGCCTGCCGGAAGCAGTCCAGAGACTTACGAGCCTACCCCACAACAAATGGTTGACCTCTCGCAAAGCGTATTCTATTTTAAAGTAGGACAGATAGGATTTGAAAAAACTTGGATGAAGAAACTGCAACAGAATGCACCCAATATGAAAGTGATAGACACATCTACAGGTATCAGAATGCTCAAAACGCAGAGCGGAAATATAGATCCACACACCTGGATGAGCATCAAAAGTGCTGATATCATCACTTCCAACATCGCCAAAGCCCTGATGGACAAATATCCTGAAAAGGCTGAGGAATACAAGAAAAGGTTGAGGGATTTCAGAAAGAACAAATTGGATAAACTGCAGAACGAGATAGACAAGTATCTGTCCACCATCAAGGGAGAGAAACTGAAAAGTTTCGTTATCTACCATCCTACCCTAACCTACTTCGCCAAGGAAAACGGACTGAAGCAGTATGCGATAGAAGAAGAAGGAAGGGAACCAAGCATTACGCAGTTGAAAGAACTTATACAGCGTGCAAAGAGCGAAGACAACAATATCATCTTCGTACAAAAAGAATTCTCAAACCGAAATATTCAGGTATTCATCGATGCTACCCATTCGAAAGCCGTGGAAATCAATCCGCTAAGCTACGACTGGGAGGGCCAGATGCTCCTGATTACAAAAGAAATAGCCCAATCGGGAAAGAAATAAGTGCTATTGTTAAAAAGGGAAATATGTCAAAACCAATCATTCAAATCGAACATGTATCTGCAGAATACGACGGAAAGCAGGTGCTCAAGGATATCAATCTGACCGTCTATCAGGACGATTATCTTGGCATCATTGGTCCCAATGGCGGTGGCAAGACCACACTTATGCGCCTCATTTTGGGACTAAAGAAGCCAACCGAGGGAAGTATTCATTTCTGCAGCGAGGGAAAAGAAATATCAATGGGATATCTCCCACAATATAACGACTTAGACAAGCAATTTCCTATCTCAGTATATGAGGTAGTTCTCTCAGGACTGAGCAAGAGCCTCTTTGCCAGATATACCAAGCAACACCACCAACAAGTGGCAGAAACCTTGGAAAGAATGCAGATATCCGACTTAAAAGACAGGCACATAGGAGCTTTGAGCGGCGGACAACTCCAGCGCGTACTTCTGGCACGTGCCATCGTTTCCAAGCCAGATGTCGTCATTCTCGACGAGCCGAATACCTACATCGACCGCAGATTTCAAAAGCAGATGTACGAAATGCTGGAACAGATCAACAAGGAATGTGCCATCATCATCGTAAGTCACGACATAGCGGAGGTTCTCAATAATGTAAAACACGTGGCCTGCGTAAACCACAACCTGCACTATCATGACACGACAGATATGCCAAAAGAAAAACTGGAGGAACATTTCCTGAAGGTTTAGAAAAGGATACTGATGATGCTCATTACTCTTTGCTACATGCATTGTAGCAAAGAGAATTAGCAAAATTTAGGAGCGAAGGCAGGTAAAGAACAGAAAATGTATAATATAATCTAAAAAACGCAACTCGCCAACAATTATATCTTTTCTTTTTATTACCTTTGCAAAGTTATATAGAAATAAAGTTATATACATAGAATATAAAGTTATATAGAAATATAAAACATTAAAGTTTATAAACCATAATGAAACAGTACAGATTAGTGGACAATATCTTTGGATGGGTCGCATTTGTCATTGCAGCCTTCGTATATTGTTCCACAATTGAACCGACAGCCAGTTTTTGGGACTGTCCTGAGTTTATCACTACTGCTTACAAGCAAGAAATCGGTCACCCTCCTGGGGCACCATTCTTCATGCTTTTAGGCAATTTCTTCACACATTTCGCCAGCGATGCCACACAGGTAGCCAAGATGGTGAACACGATGAGCGCACTCCTGAGTGCCGTTTGTATTCTGTTCCTCTTCTGGACTATCACACATCTGGCACGTAAACTCATCATCAGCGACTGGAAAGAGATGACCACCAGCAAACTGATTGCCATTGAAGCCTCAGGTATGGTGGGCGCACTCATCTACACCTTCAGCGATACCTTCTGGTTTTCTGCAGTAGAGGGTGAGGTCTATGCGTTCTCATCTGCATTCACAGCTGTAGTATTCTGGCTGATACTGAAGTGGGAAGACCATGCCGACGAACCTCACAGCGATCGCTGGCTTGTACTCATCGCCTATATGACAGGTCTGAGTATCGGTGTGCACCTGCTCAACCTGCTCTGTATCCCGGCCATCGTACTCGTATATTATTATAAAAAGGTGCCACATGCCAATCTCAAGGGTTCGCTGCTCGCACTGATTCTCTCTTTTGCAGTAGTTGTAGCAGTACTCTATGGCGTAGTACCTGGTATCATCACTGTAGGCGGCTGGTTTGAGTTGTTCTTCGTCAACGTACTCGGTTGCCCATTCAATACAGGAGAAATCGTTTATATCATCTGCCTCGTGGCTGCCGTTATCTGGGGCATCTACGAAACATACAATGCAACAGACAAGAACGTAAAGCGACAGAACATCGCCTTCATTCTGGGCTTCGGCATGCTCGGAATCCCATTCTACGGATACGGCTGGAGCGCAGTAATCTGCGGTGTGATAGTAATGGCTATCCTCTGGTTTATACTGGGATACAAGCGCAAGCAAGAAGTAGCAACAGGCGTGGACGAGACAACGGGCATCACTAAGAAAAAGATGCAACTCTTGCCTCTCGTTTCTGCGCGCATCAAAAACACCGCTCTGCTCTGCATGCTGATGCTAATGATCGGCTATTCCAGCTATGCACTCATCGTAATCCGTTCTTCTGCCAACCCTCCTATGGATCAGAACTCTCCTGAGGATATCTTTACCTTAGGTAGCTACCTGAGCCGCGACCAGTATGGCGACCGTCCACTGTTCTATGGACAGGCATACACATCGCAGGTGGCACTCCAGGTGGAAGGCGACATGTGCAAACCTGAGATGAAGGAAGGCGCACCGGTATATCAGCGCAAGGAAAAAGCAACTGCAGACGAGAAGGACTCATACTTCATCGTAAGCCATAAGAACAAATACCAGTACGCTCAGAATATGTTCTTCCCTCGTATGTATGACGCAGCACATGCACAGGCTTACGAGGACTGGATGGGTGGCGTAGATGGCACAGAAGTGCCTTACGACAGATGCGGTGAAAACATCATGGTGAAGGTACCTTCACAGGTGGACAACATCCGCTTCTTCCTCTCCTACCAGTGCAACTTTATGTACTGGCGTTACTTCATGTGGAACTTCGCTGGTCGCCAGAACGACATCCAGGGCAACGGAGAACCTGAGCACGGAAACTGGATAACCGGTTTCTCATTCATCGACGACTCGCTCTACGGTGATCAGAGTAAACTTCCGGATGACCTGAAGAACAACAAGGGGCACAACGTATTCTACTGCATGCCTCTGATACTCGGTCTCATCGGTCTCTTCTGGCAAGCATGGTACACACGCAAGCGCAAGGTAATCAAGAACGGAAAGGAAGTAGAAGAAAGCCTTCCTATCGGTATCCAGCAGTTCTGGGTAGTGTTCTTCCTGTTCTTCATGACTGGTCTTGCCATCGTCATCTACCTGAACCAGACCCCAATGCAGCCACGTGAGCGCGACTACGCATACGCAGGATCATTCTATGCATACGCCATCTGGTGTGGTCTGGGTGTACTCGCCATCATCGACCTCCTGAAAAAGAAGGCGAAGTTGAGCGGTATCGCCATCTCTGCCATCGTAGCCGTCATCACTCTGCTCGTGCCAATACAAATGGCTTCCCAGACATGGGATGACCACGACCGCAGCAACCGCTATACTTGCCGTGATTTCGGACAGAACTATCTGATGTCACTCCAGGAGAAGGGAAATCCTATCATCTTCACTAACGGAGATAACGATACCTTCCCACTCTGGTACAATCAGGAAGTAGAAGGCGTAGGTACAGATGCTCGCGTTTGTAACCTGAGCTACTTGCAGACCGACTGGTACATCGACCAGATGAAGCGCCCTGCCTACAACTCTCCTTCAGTGCCAATCACATGGCCAAGACTTGATTTCTGTTCAGGAACCAATGAGTACGTAACTGTAGAACCAGGAGCAAAGCAGCAGATTCTCGAATTCTATAAGCAGAATCCAGAAGCAGCCAAGAAACAGTTTGGCGATGAACCGTTCGAACTAAAGAATGTGCTGAAATATTGGGTAAGAAGCAAGAATCCAGACCTGCACATTATTCCAACAGATACCCTCTACGTGACTATCGACAAGGAGGCTGTAAAGAAGAGTGGCATGATGATGGCTTCTGATACAATACCAGACAAGATGGTTATCTCACTCGCAGGAAAGAGCGCACTCTACAAGGGCGACCTGATGATGTTGGAAATGATAGCTCAATGCAACTGGGTACGCCCTATCTACGTAGCACTGACTGTAGGTGAGGACAACTACATGAATCTGGGTGACAACTTCGTACAGGAGGGTCTCGTAAACCGTATTACTCCTTTCACCACCAACAAACCAGGTGCTAAGAATTTCGATACCGAGAAGGCTTATCATAACATCATGACCCGTTTCAAGTTCGGCAATCTGAAACAGAAAGGGCTCTACATCGACGAGACAACTATGCGTATGTGCTATACGCACCGTCGCCTGCTCGCCCAGACAGCCCTCCAGTTGCTTTCAGAGCATAAGAACAAGAAGGCTATCGACATTCTGAAGAAAGCTGATGTTGAGATACCAGACTATAATGTGCCAATCGATTACATGAGTGGTGGTCTTGATATGGCTCGTGGATGGATTCTCGCTGGGCAGAAGCAGAAGGCAGCTGAATACGTAGGCAAGGTTTGGAAAACTGCCAGCCAGTATCTGAGCTACTATCTGTCACTCGATGCCAACCGTTTCGCTCAGGCACAGAACGACTGCATCCGTCAGATCATGATTATGCAGAGCACCTGCGAGGTAGCAAGCATGGTAGATCAGAAGACTGCCAAGAAGTATGAAGACCTACTCAACAAGCTCTATACTTTGTATCACGGCAGAGGAGGTCAGATGCCAAATGCAGGAAATTAAGAGAAACTTTTACAAGGAGAAACTTTCTAATAAAGAAAGCCATTAGGAAAATTCAACTGGGATTTTCATGGGAATCCTAAACAAGGTTTCCCTATAAAGAGAGTTATTAAAAGAATTCTCTTGGCAAGATTCCAGAAAATTTCCAATAAAATGTATCTCTCTATATAGAATAACATGATAGGGCGGCCTGAAAACTGCCCTATTATGTTATACAGATAATTATAAAGGCTCTGTTCCAAAACTGCAGGCATCAATCAAGTATTTTAACTCTATAAATTTACTAAAAGGCTCCAAACTCACAAGTAATAGAGCCTATTAGTTTTAAAAGGCTCTAATTAAGAAGTTTCTCAAGGGAAAAGAGTCTATAAGCAAAAGGCTCCATCAAGAGGATTTCTTTAGAGCATAGAGCCAATAAGTTTTATCAATTCATAAAAATAGGAATCAAATGTTCATAGAGCAACCAGCAAAATGGCTCCGATGGCTTTATCCGAAGGCAATCTGGAGAATGGACAAAAAAGAACATTCCGTTTATCTGACCTTTGACGATGGTCCGATACCAGAATCCACACCCATCATTCTCGAAATTTTGAGGAAATACAATGTGAAAGCAACTTTTTTCATGGTAGGAGAAAACGTACTGCGCCATCACGATTTGTACAACCAGATAGTAGAAGAAGGACACCAGGTGGGAAATCACACATTCAATCACATCGGAGCTTTCAAACACCGTGTCATCTCCTATGTGCTGAATACCAACAAAGCAAACGAATTGATTCACGCCCACTTGTTCAGACCTCCACATGGATGGATGAGACCAAGCGAATACTGGTGGCTGCACCGCACCTACAAGGTAATCATGTGGGATCTGGTGACACGAGACTATTCTAAATGGCTCACAGCTGAAGATGTGGTAAACAACGTGAAAAGATATGCCAGAAACGGCAGCATTATCACCTTCCACGACTCACTGAAAAGTATAGAAAAACTGAAAACAGCCTTGCCTCAATCCATCGAATGGCTAAGAGAACAAGGCTATGAATTTAAGACTTTTGAATAAGAAACAATGAAAAGAATAAATAGTTACAAGGCCGTAGCTTCTTTTGTGAGGGCTTTCTTCGAAGCGTACGCACGCGGTATCATCGACGCAACCGTAGGTGGAGATGACTTCAAGAAAAAGAATGATCCGAAAGAAATCAAACAGCTGATGCTCGACCACTATGGAGAGGTTAATCAATATTTCTTCGATGTTATGTTCTCTACACTTGTTCGTCTCAACTATAAGACAGCAGAGGAAGCTAACGAACGTATGAAGAAAAATTTCGAAGGAATGAAGGCAGCCGATCCCACCTTTGAGCCAAGCATGCTCGACTACCTACGTATCGCCTGCAAGAGTCCACAACTATACAAAGCAATGGAAAGTGAATATAAGCGCAATTTTACCTGGCTCTTACAAGGTAAATTCACTACTCTCGAAGAACATGTGCGCGACTACACCCATGGCATCCTCATCAGCCTCGCTGACGAACCTATGGCCATCCATCTGCTGGTACGCATCATCGTAAAGGCATACGCTGCAGGATTGAAATGCGGTAGTAAGGAAGGCGAACAACATCAACTCCACATGCCTACCCTGCATGGAATGCTTCTCAACAATGTGAACATTCTGCTCAATGAAACTCCGCTCACAAGCAGTACGGAAGACCCAGTAGCACTCTTCAAGGAAGCCTGCAAGAATGAAGAGGAGAACATCAACGTTCTCTTCAATACGTTGAACGATACAATGAAAGAACTGGCTTCTGAATAAAAAACTTATTTCACAACAGCTGATATGCATGTGCACATCAGCTGAAAGACAATCGCCCAACAGCTATTGTGCATGCGCACATCAACCGTTGGGTGATTAACTATATAATATATCTTGAGAAAGTAAATACTATATTTCAATAAAGTAAATTATATTATCATTCTACTCCAGTTTCAGACAACATTTGCTGTTATCTGTCTGTAAAAGTTGCAACGAAATCAACAGCATTGTCACTTGAAGTCTCAGAAGAAGCCATCAAATCGTCATCAGAACTCGAGGTTAAAACGCTACAGAATGCAGTTAAAGAAGCAAGTACTGCAAACAAGACAAATTTAAATTTCTTTTTCATAATCACTTTAATTTTAAATTACTATTATTTAGTTGTTCAACATGTTCGAGTACTTGATTATACATCATCTCACTGATTCCTATTTTTTTTGCGTCATCTAATGATAAATCCAATAGATATTTACCAGATTGGTAACGTATAAGGTTATTCAACATCATACTTTTGTCGGTTTGAATCTTATAGATTGCCAAACTGTCCAAAACTACATAATGACTTTCTGTTGGTTCACTCTTCATTGTTTCGTCACCACAAATTGTATCAGTGCACGAGCAAATAAAAGAAATAGCACACACTGTTAAAATAAACATGTTCTTGCTCATATTACATAATTTTTTTATTCCAATTAAATAAGTTTGCATTAAACTGTCCTTCTACCGAATAAACCTTAGACATGCCCTCAATATGTTCATTTGACAATTTAAAATGCCCTACGCATTTCTGATTCTTTGGATTATAAGAAGTAAACACCAAGGTTCCAGATAAGGAATAGTTGCCATAACCTTCCTCTCCTGGTTCTTTATAATCCAAAAGCATCATAACACCATACGGTGATTGTATAGTCCCTTGACTTCGATGTTCTGCCATATAAGGTCTTAATTCATCCCCATAAAACATCCATTCTCGATCTAACTTGGAATCATAACTTATGTTATAGATTTTGTTCACTAAAGGAAAGGCTTCATTCTTATCAAAAGCAATTCCTCCATAAATGTAGAAACAGACTTTTGGGTCTTGACAGCTTACTAACCTAAACTGTAAGTATGCAATAGAATCACGCTCTATTTGGATCCGTTTTTTATTGTTGAATGGCATTATTAAGCCTTCAAACAAGTCTTTGTAAAGTGTTGTGACATCTTTACATGAAGCGCCGTTAATTGTAGCACCGCACAAAAAGATTTCCGAATCCCAGTTGATTTTCTTACAACTTACAAATAACATTTGGAATAGGATAAATGCAAAAATTATTTTTCTCATAATAAGTCTATTTTAAAGTCACCGTAAAAGGCAACAATTGTATTACTTTCTTTTGAGGATTCTTTAATGCGATAGTGTAAGTATATGTTTGTCCAACTTCCAAGTTGCTTACCACATAATCCAACTCCTCTTCAGGCAAGATGTTTTTGAGCATAATCTCCCCACCATCAACGATGATATTGTACTGATTAGAAAATGGGCTATAAACATCAGCCTCCATGGCTGTCCAATTAGCTCGTTGATACTCAGTTGGCAAACTAGTATCACGAGTCAAATATAACTTTCCTCTCTTATAAGAATAGGAAGATCCGTTTTCTTTATAGATATTCTTATTGCCATCAACTTTTATGTGATTGTTGGTTGGCAAGAATACATCATTTCCGGAAGCTTTTACTGACTGTACTACGCTTTCTCTTCCATTACTATCGCACACTTTGAAAAATACAACAGCATCTTTATTTTCTAATGGAATAAATATAGACGCACTGTTTGTTGTATTCCATTCGATAGACTTATCTGGAAACTTTACACCCCACTGAAATTGAACAATCTTGTTGACGGTCTCTAATTGATTTTGATATTCACCATCTATACAAGTAGCGTCAATCTTAAATCCACCAGGTTCATGCTTTGAAGATAGAATATATCGTGGAAGCCCAACGATTATAGTTTTACTATAACTTATATCGTCAGATTGAGCTAATATTTGAACAACTCCATTTTCTTTCACAGTTAAAATTCCTTGTTGATTTATTGTAGCGATTGATGCATCAGAATCATATACCACATTGACAGGTAGATGCATCGGAGCACGATTGGCATTCCCTTTTTGCCAGACAAGCCGTTGTTACTGAAGGAAAGATAGACAGCACGCCTTGCCGCATTAATGCTGTGTACTCCTAGTAATAACATCGCTACTAAAATAATAATCTTTTTCATCTTATAGGTATTTATGTTATTAATAAGTTTTGAATGTGCTGCAAATTTATAGCAAATAAAGTATATGTGCAAGAGAAAAAGTTTAACGTTAAACTTTTTATTTTATTGATAAACAGGTCGTTGAGAATTAATTCAAACTGCAAAGTTTACTTTAGGCCCAAAAGTTTAACACAACGATTTGGTTGCCTTAAGAAATATGATTTAGCAGGTATGTGTAGGAAATTTAACACATAATATTAACTTCAAACCAAATGTTTTGATTATCTTTGCATTGAAATTAGCAAATATGAATAGATGCATATGAAAGTTCAATTAGTTCGTTTTATGAATTATTTTATGTTGGCACTTTTTCTGCTAACATTAGTTGGTTGTGACAAGCATTCTGATTTGGAATTTAAATTGGATACGGCTGAGCAACTTATGCAGAACAAGCCTGACTCTGCTTTGTACTTATTAAGTAATATTCCAGCGAGCAAAATAAAAGGGAAAAGATGCAAGGCTCGTTATGCTCTTTTGAAATCTATAGCATTGGACAAAAACTACATTGACACGACTTCCTTCGAAGTAATTCAACCCGCTATAGATTATTACTTAAATTATGGAAATGCTGACGAAAAATTACGCACATTATATTATCAAGGTCGTATTTTTCAAAACCAAGGAGCTGATGATAAGGCAATGAACTGTTTTATGAAAGCCTGCGATCTTAAGGAGGTTATTACAGACACTTTAGTCCTAGCTAACGCATTTGTGTCTGAAGCTATGCTGTATTATAAACAATACAAATTGGATGAATTTATAAAATGCCATATAAAAGCAGCAGAACTATACAAAGCTATCGGAAATATCCCGTATGAGGTCAAAAGCTATACTATTGCAGCCGATGGTTACACGATGAAAAACAGAAAGGCAGCAGCAGATAGCTTGATGCAAATTTGTTTACCCTTAGTAAAAAATAATAAGGATAGCGAGTCGTTTTTATTCAATTCTATTCTTTTATATACCCTCAGATTTGGAACGAAAGAAGAAATTAGAAACTTCTTAAGCAAGCATCAACACAATGATTTATCTTCTGACGACTTGATGGATTTTGCAAAAGGCTACACGAAACTTGGAGAATACGCTCAAGCCTTACATTGTCTTCAGAATGTTGAGTTAGAAGCCGACGTACAAGACTCACTCAAATACATTACGATAGAACTCGATATTTTTAAGCAGAAAGGTGATTTCAAAAATGCTTTGAGAGCACTGGAAGACTATACGGCAATGCATGAAGAATATATGTCTAATTTGCTTTCACAAAATTTGTTTTTTGCTGACCAAAAGCACCAACTTGAAATGAAAAGACTAAAAGACATTCAAAATCGAGATAGAATTATATGGGGTAGCCTATGTGGTTTATTTGGAATGCTATTGTTTGTAGGATGGCTATATTACCGAGAGCATATTAACAAGACTATGCGCCTGATGGCTGAAAAAGAAAATCAAAACTTAAAACTTGCCCAAGAAAATTTATGTAAAGAGAAGGAAAAGGCCGAGTTAGAGCGTGATAAGAAATCTTTGGAGACTGCCAATTTGAAACTAGAAATCGCTCAACTGGAAAATGAGCGTGACAACTTGATGGAGTATCAAAGAGAGCAGTCTGAATTGTCTAAGCCTATTCATGATGTCATAAATGTCCGACTTGACATGTTGAATAGTTTACTAGCTAAAGAGATAGCCAATAATGACATCTATGCCAAACCTTACGTTAAGTGGATTGAGTCTATCCATCATGACAAGAAAGAGTTTATGGACTCTACTAGGCTTGCCTTTAAAGCATCTCATCCTAAGTTTATCTCATATCTGGAGCAACGTGGAATCACTACTGATGAAATCAACTATCTTTGTCTATATGCTATTGGTTTGCGTGGCAAAGAGGTTGGAGAATATATCCAAGTAAAACGCCATTATAACATAAGCAGTGAAATACGTAAGAAACTCGGCATTGATGAACATGAGACCAACATTGGACTTTACATTCGGAGATTACTGAAAGACTTATAATATACAAATGAAAGAATAAACGGCTTAAACTCCCTCCATAGGGAAATCAAGCCGTTCATTTTTTTATAAAGCAAATTTACTGCATATCGTAAACTACTTGCATAAGTTTCTTGCCAAGCGCATCAGCCTCCTCCATGGTGGAAGCCTCGCTATATACACGGATGATAGGTTCAGTGTTGCTCTTGCGGAGATGTACCCACTTGTCTGGGAAGTCGAGTTTTACACCATCAATATCAGTTACAGTAACATCCTTCTCCTGACCATACAGTTCCTTCACCTTCACCAAGATGGCATCCACATCGGTAGAAGGAGTCAAGTCGATACGATTCTTTGCGATAAAATAGTTAGGGAAGGAAGCACGAAGCTCACTAACCTTGCATCCCTTATGAGCCAAACTACTCAGGAAAAGAGCAATACCAACAAGGGCATCACGACCATAGTGACTCTCTGGGTAGATAACACCTCCATTGCCTTCACCACCAATTACAGCGTTGACATCCTTCATCTTGGTAGTAACATTCACCTCACCTACTGCCGCAGCTGTATATTTGCCACCATGCTTCTCCGTTACATCGCGAAGCGCACGAGTAGAAGAAAGGTTGCTAACTGTATTGCCAGGAGTATTGCTCAACACATAATCTGCAACGCTTACCAAGGTATATTCCTCGCCAAACATCTTGCCATCCTCACAGATGAAAGCCAGTCGGTCAACATCAGGATCCACTACGATACCCATATTGTATCCACCCTTCTTCAATTCATCCATGATACCACCAAGGTTCTTCTCTAATGGCTCAGGATTGTGAGCAAAGTCGCCATTCGCAACCCCATTCAAAAAGGTATATTCTACACCAAGAGCATCCAGCAATTCAGGAAGTATAATACCACCTACTGAGTTGATAGAATCTACACAAACCTTGAAATGAGCATTCTTAATAGCCTCTACGTCCACAAGTTTCAGAGCAAGTACAGAATCAATGTGACGCTTGTTGTAAGAATTGTCTTCAGTATATTTGCCAAGATAATCTACATCGGCATATTCAAAATCTTCCTTCTCAGCAATACTCAACACCTCATTACCATTAGCAGCAGTCAAGAACTCACCCTTCTCGTTAAGAAGTTTAAGAGCATTCCACTGACGGGGATTATGAGAAGCGGTGATGATGATACCACCGGCTGCACCACTCATAGTAACAGCAAGTTCGGTAGTAGGAGTAGTAGCCAAACCGATGTTAAGCACATCGTAGCCCATACCCATCAAAGTACCACAAACTACATTCTTTACCATCTCTCCTGAGATACGCGCATCACGTCCTACCACGATTGTATTACTCTTAGAAGCACCACTACGACGAATGAAAGTAGCGTAAGCAGAAGTAAATTTCACGATATCGAGCGGATTCAACGTATCGCCTGCTGGTCCGCCAATAGTACCACGGATACCAGAGATTGACTTAATTAATGTCATAAAACACCTTATTTAATATTTTTATCGTATACTATAGAAAATAAAGATGCAGAAAGGCCTTTAACGACCCTTCTGCAATGTCATATCATAAAAATAGGCATTCACATTAGCTGATGCCTGAGTAGAGCCGTAAGTATGAGGAATCAGGAGGCGCACATGAGCAATTTTCTCGCCCTCAGCATTTCCACGACCTATCTTTACCCAACTGAATGGAATAAGCCACCCGGAAGGAATAGTACTGCTATAACTACCAGTATAAGAACTATAATTATAAGCCAAGCCAAAAACGCTCTTCTTAGGCTCAACAAGCATGCCTGTAAATGTACCGGAAGTATTCGTTACCTTCAATTTATCAATATAGTATGAATACGCTGGAAGATTATTGCTCAGACAAAGAGACTCATCTGATATATTGGCACGCGTATTGACATTATACTCATCAAAACGTACCAAAACTTCCTCTGATTTACCTTGCTGTATATAGTCACCGCAGCCCTGCTCTACTACTTGCATATAGATACCATTACTCTCAAAGAGTACATATTCGTTCTTTTCTGCAGAGGTATCAGTCAAAACAATAGCAGGATTTGTCTTCTTAGCTTCCCAGCGCTCCTTAAATTGCTTCTCGTTTATCACCGTAATTTTTTCATTACGGAGGAAAGCATTGATAGAATCACGCTCTCTATTTCGCTGATCTGCGTATGTCTCTGAATCGTTACATGCCGCCATCGAAAAGAGGGCAGCAAAGACTATTACTATAAATAAAAGTTTCTTCATTACCTAAATTATATTCATTTTAGCGGCAAAGGTACAAAAAAGATAACAGACTACCGAGAGATAATAGGTGATTTTATTATTATTTATCACTTATTACCATCCAAACGATAGTCTTTATCCAATACTTAACATAATTATCGCTATTATTGCAACAAATGAGCATAGGCCTCTATTGCCTTGCATGCTATCTGTTCTGCCTCTTCTATCGTAGTCATCAACTTACCGCCTGAGGCATTAAGGTGACCTCCGCCATTGAAAAACTTGGCTGCAACCTCATTACAAGGAAAATCGTCTACCGAACGAAGACTCACCAGCACGCGGTTCTTTACCTCTGTGTCTTCGCGCAAAGATATCGAGAATTTAAGGCCACGAATACGCAGCGGTTCATTTACCAATCCTTCCAAATCGCCTTTTATGAAATGATATTGCTCCATCTCCTTGCGAGTAACACAATAATAAGAGGCATGTAAATTTTCAAAAACACGCAGTTTCTTATCCATGATATGCCCGCGGAAACGGATAGAATTGGTAGAATAATTATTGAAAACCTTGCGGTAAATTTTGTCCTTATCTATGTTCTTGGTTAGCAGTTCGCTGATAATAAGATAGATAACGGGTTCATTAGAATTATAGACAAAACCTCCAGTGTCTGTCATCATGCCACAGTAAATGCATGTAGCCCATTGGCTATCCATCTGAGTAAAACCATCAAGTTGCCAAACGATTCTGAATATCAATTCACTCGTACTACTCATATGAGGATGAGAAATAAGTAAATCTACAGACATAAAAGGATCCAGATGATGGTCTATCATCACCTTCTTACCCTGATAAGATGTAAGAACTGGTTCCATCTCATCAAGACGGCTGGCACCATTGAAATCCAAACAGAAAACCAGATCTGCATTAGTAAAGGCTGCTTTAACTGCTTCCGGGTGCTTATCATAGCGAATAATTTCTTCTGTTCCAGGAAGCCAACTTATGGCATCTGGTATCATATCTGGTACACAGATTGTGGAATTCTTGCCCAAGGACTGCAAATAATAAAACCAGCCCAAGGAAGAACCTATCGCATCACCATCAGGTGACTTATGACAACATATTACTATACGATGAGAAGCCGCTATCATCTCTCGAAGGGTAGCGGCTTCTTGTTCTTTTAATATATTTATCTCCATGAAAGAAATATATTTACTGAAAAAGATTAGGATAAACGAATTTATCTTATCAAAAGTACTTATTAGAAAAGTTTGTTTGGATAAACACCCTCATCTATCAGACTCTGAATCTTCTCAACTACGCTCTGGCGGTCTGCTGAGTATGTTACACCAAACCACTTACTTGTAGTATCCAAAACCTTGACAGTAGAAGTACCTTCATTAATCAGTTTGTTGACCATCAACGGGATAAAGAACTCAGCTTTCTTGTTCTCCATATTCTTAGGATCGCTCAGGAACTCTTTGAAATAAGCCTCACTGTGCTCGAAATAGTCAGGAGTAAAGCCCCATACGTTCATAGAAACTGGAGTATTGTCACCTACAGCTACCCACTGTCCTTCTTCGTCCTTATAGGATACCTTACCATCAATACGCATAATCTCTGTACGCTCTACACAAGTAGTCAGATTCTCATCTGCATCCTTAGAGCAAATACCACGTGCAACAGTACCATTGTCGCTCAAAGTATTGCCTACACGGAAACCTACCATTGCATAGCGATTCTTGCTACCCTCTGGAAGTTCAGAAAGGAACTTGCCGATTACCATAAAGCAATCACGATTATAGAAATCATCACAGTTGATAACACAGAAAGGCTCGTTGATAACATCTTTAGCCATCAATACGGCATGATTGGTACCCCAAGGCTTCTCACGGCCTTCTGGTACAGAAAAGCCTTCAGGAAGTGCATCCAAAGACTGAAAACAGAGTTCTGCAGGAATATGTCCTTCATATTTTGAAAGAATCTTCTCACGGAACTGATCCTCGAAATCCTTGCGGATTACAAAAACAATTTTACCGAAACCAGCCTGGATAGCATCATAAATGCTATAATCCATGATAGTCTCACCGTTAGGACCTAGACCATCAAGCTGTTTCAAACCACCGTAGCGGCTACCCATGCCTGCCGCTAAAAGCAATAGTGTTGGCTTCATATTATTTATTAATTAATAGTTGATAGTTTAATACCGACTGCAAAAGTACTAAAAATTTTGCGAGTGCCACTATTTTTTCTCCTTTTTTTTTGATTTAATCAAATAAAAGTAAAAGTTCTGTCGTTTTATAGCATTCAATGAACAATTTACTATATTCAGAAAAACATTTTACTGTATTTCGAGAAACGCCTACAACATTCTAAATGCGATGTTCAAAAATAATTTTCGACATCTATAGAAACTTTTGTCGATATCTACAGAAACTTATTCTGGTATTTCTAAAATTCCGGCATTCTTAGAAAGGATAGCCCACGGCAAAATGGAAACTATGAGAATCTTTGAATCGGTGAATATTATAAAATCCGTTCTTGCCAGTTTCGTAAGGAAGATGCAATCCAAGTCCCCAATCCAGACGAATCACAAACATTCCCATGTCATATCTGACACCAACACCCGTACCCACAGCCATCTGTTTAAAAAAGTTTCGGGCATAAAATTTTCCATTTTTACTATACTCCTCTTCATGGATATTCCAGACATTACCCATATCCAGAAATATTGCACCATACAAATCACCCCAAATTCTTGGTCTATATTCCAGATTGGCAACAAACTTAATGTCACCCGTCTGGTCTATATATGAGAACTTACTATTAGTAGGCGCAAATTTGCCCGGTCCGATACTTCTTACATTGAAAGCTCGGATGCTATTGGCTCCTCCTACATAGAACTGCTCATAATAAGGAGCTTTTTCCGTATTTCCATAACTCCAGACTACACCAGCATTCAAATGCCCAACAAGCGTGGACTTTTCGGTCAACTTCCAATATTTTACGAAATCAGTCTCTAACTTAAGAAATTGTGCAAAAGGATTTTTAAACATCTGCTTATCCTTATCATTCCATTTTTTGCCTGCTATCAGATAACCTGTTGCCAAGACATTACCAGCTTCGCTCACCGTAGTAGTCCAGGTGATAGGATGACGATAGTTGAGCGGACTATTATAGGTATAGGTATAGCTCATCTTTGGCACAAACTGATCGCGCATAGATATCTGGAGATACGGATGCTTTGATAGTACGCTATCAAAAGCTGCCGTTCGAGCATTCATGTACTCGTAAGAAAGGACAAGAGGACTGAATGAATGATGATGCTGCGAAGAAGTGGACCAGTTATATGTCAATTCGCCAGACACAACATGACGACGAAAATAACTTGCCCTATTTAGCACATTCATAGAAGTCTTGACGGTAGTTGTCGGAGTTCCATAAAAACGTCGTGGAAAACGCCCCGCCCTGAAGCGTCGCTCGTTCTGAGCCATTGTGCGAAACATATTCCAAGGAGTTATGATTCGTGGGAAAGATAATGAAATATCCGAACCATACTCATAGGAATTTATATGAGTTGATTTAGCACCTTCTTGTTGTATAGTCTGCCATTCATAGGAACCATGCAAGTTGATATCCAGTTTTTCTCCACCTTTAAAGGCATTTCTCTTAGTCAAACCTATCACAAGTTCAGGTCCTACTCGTCCTGTAGTCTTTCCCTTTGCATTCGCCTCTATATAGAAATCATAGGGTTTGTCAAATACCAAATCGATAGTCGCATCCAATGTATCACACAGGGATACACAGGAATCATTTACCATCACCCTGTCATTAGAAGAAAGACGTGGCGAAAACTGAATACTGGTATAGCTAAACAATCCCATTGCCTGCAGATGATTTTTAGCAGCCTCCTCATTTTCTATCTTATAGAGACGGTTTGGGAAAAGCTTTAAGTCTTTCAAAACAACTCCTGCACGTATCGGCATCTTTCGTCCATTATAGTAAAATTCCAGCTTGCCCCTTACGAAAGAATCTTTCAATTCTTCCATAAAATTTCTTTTAAAATTGAATTTCACATGACCAATGTACCACTTGCGCAAAGCCATAGTATCAATGCTGTCGGCCATAATCAGACGAACTTCTGCCTTACCCGGCGTTCCTAAAGTATCAGCCAGATAAGATGCATATCCATTTTTATAAAAATAATAACCATTATTACGGAACAACCGGGTAATACGCTGACGTTCCTCTTCGAGCCGAGAGACATTAAATGGCGAACCTGTTCGGATAACAGCCAGGTTTCGGGTAGAATCTATCAGTTGCTGACCTTCATTCGGGAATCCAAGATACTTGACAGTATCAAGCGTCCAAAGATGTCCCATATCTACATGATAAGCAACTTTAGCTTTTTTCGGATTGTTGTCAGTAACAACATCGTAAGTAACTTTACCATTAAAATAACCATACTTGTCCAACTGATTTTCTGCAACCTGCGCACGAAGTTGAGGATTTACATTCGACATCAGCTTCGGTTTAGAACCAAAAGCCTTTGTTATCCATTTAGCAACACCTCCTTCTGACTGCGAAAAGGCATTCCATATCCATAATCTTACGGGGAAAGGAGTACGATAATAACTACTTCCAAAAAGAGCACCATTTGGAGCCGAAGCCAGCACATTCTCCATTTCCAACATTGTAGAATCTGCATAGCCCGATTTTTCGTAATTAGAATATTCAATAGGCTTCAATCCCGTAAAAAGCTGCTGCCCCTCTTTTAATGCACTCGTAGAAGAACATGCCAGCAAAAAAGGTATTGACATTATTAATGTCAACACATATATAATAATGTATAATTTACTCTTTCTCATAATCATTCATTAACCAAAGATAACCAAGAGGTATTTTATTACAGCTTCTCTCTCAACGGATCAAAGAATCGAGGCTTTACAGAAGTACTATCCTCCATTTTTTTTCTCACTATAGTATCTTTTCTGACAATTTCAACTGGAACATCTTGTTTTTCCGTCTTGAAACGGAAAATATCCTTGAAGTGTTGTAACTTTCTGCGCCACATAAAACCAACGCCATATTCACCGACCAGGCCTTCCAACCAATCGTAAGTATTGTTGTTATAAAAAGCACGGATATACTGCGAAGCACCTTCATTAAGTCTATATTGCAGCTCTACATTATTGAAGAACGAATCGTTATTTCCAGCATTCTCCATTTCTGCTCCAGAAGAAACTTTTCCACCTATGGTGAAACTCAAACGATTATTGAAGAAACGTTTGGCAAACTTGAAATTATAGTCTGTATGCAAAGCTCCGGAAGCGTTCGTAGAATTATCCACGCTCATACCAAGATCCAGTCCCAAAGATCGCATGGCAGAACCTGCAATATTATTGATTTCCGAGTTCAAGAAACTACTCAAGGCACTGTTCATAGAGAAATCGCTGGTATTTCCACCAGAAAGATACATACCAGATGCAAGCATCGTAACTGCAATTTTACCTCGTTCCTCAATACTCATTGTATTCAATTCATCCTGCATTGTCATATCATTAGGAGCAGAAATGATAAACTGAATACCTGGCTTACTCAATGTCTGGGTCAACTTCACACCACACACAAAATCCACAGAGCGACCTGTTCCCTGTCCCTCATTAACAGTAGATTTCATATTTTCTGTCGCAGTAATATTAAGAATAGGATTGAAAGGATCACCCGTAAACTCAAGGTAACTGCCATCTTGTATGGTAAAGGTCTTCAATGGAATAATTGGCAATGAGTACTTCATCGCTCCATTATTTAATGTATATTTACCAGTCAACCGAATATTATCGACAGGGTTATATTTCATTTGCAAGTCACCGCCACCCATCAAATCTATATAGTTCGTCTTTTCTTCATTCAGAGCACACAGAATATGAGCAGATTCATCAATAGACATACTGAGCATCATATCAAATCCTTCAATGGCTGGACGCACAATAGTCTCTTCCTTACCACTCTTAAAATCAGTGAACTTCACCAACTCATCCAACTGAGAATCGGTTGACAGTTCTGATTCACGTAAGACATAAGTCATATCTGTATTTCCCAACACATCCAATTTTCCACGCATCTGAAGGCTGGTCAAAGGACCTTTCATCATTGCAAAGAAATTGACATAAGCCTTACCAAATGCTTCAGAGCGCAAATTCTCCTTAGCATCTATCAAAAGGAAGTTCTGAGCTCTCATACGTAAGTCGAGCATCATTCTGTCCACATTAGAGAAATCCAGATTTCCTTGCAGATTTAGCGGACTCTCATTGTTTGCATACATCATGAAGTTTTCGAAGAGTAACTTGCTATCTACGATACGCACAGGATCATCGTCAAAACGCATAGAAATTCCATACGGTTCACTTATCAGATATGCAGAATCCAGATAAACCTCACCTTCTACATGCGGTTTATTCAGAGCACCCTTTACAGCAAGTTCACCTTCCCCATATCCTTTCAAACCAAGCAACTGGTCTGGAACAAATCCATTGATAAAGTGAAGCGGAATCTTATCAAGCCCTACAGTAGCATCAAGATATCCGGCTCCTTCAGACTGATAGGTACCCTTAACTGTTGCCACATCCTCACCCTCATAAGTCAGAATGCCATCTACATAATGAGAACCATCGCTCTTAGGCATATAGACAAATTCAGACCCGACATCGCCCATCGGACATTTCTCATAGACGAGGTTATCAATCTTCAGATTAGAAGAAACAGAAAGTTCTTCCTTTGTCTGAATAACGTGGAAGTCACCATCCATGATGCCAGAAATATCAGGCATATAAGGAATGACGCTCAGAACCTTATCCAGGTTGAATTTACTCAAACTGACCGTTATATCCTGCAATGCGTCCTCATTTTCATCATTAGAATAGACTCGCACGCCCATACCACCAGAAGCAGTCAACAACAGATTAGCCGATACTCTCTGGTCATCAGAGAGCATCAAGTAATTATCAGCATTAGCCTTAAACTTCTTATAGCCAAGAATTGGATGCGTATCCGTAAGTGAAACTTTGATTCCATTATCCTGCATCAAAGCCGCTAATCCTACATCAAGACCTAATTTATTATTGGCATCATAGAGTTTTGCCTTAATATTCGAACCTTTTTCCTGCAATTCACCATCCACCAAGGCACGGAAAACATATTGTGGATTTTTCTTATTATTTTCAATTCTTGCAGAATAGCGGATGGTGTCACCCTTAGTATGCACAAGAGCACGTATCGTATCCAACTGAACACCTTGGACCACCATAGAATCAACATGAAAAAATCCATTCAATCCCATAACAGGAGAGGCACTCAGATCCATCTCTATAGTTTTAAACTGATATCCACAATATTCGATGTAACGGGAAATAAAATTATTTTTTCCTGAAGAAAGATAAATATGCCCTAAAGGAAAATTCTGGCGAAGACGAATCTGGTCTATCTTGCGATTCTTCATCTGACTGAATATTTCTCGTTGCAATCCATCTATATGTCCAAGCAGTTTTTTATACCCTCCATGAGCATCCATATTAAGATGAAAATCACCACAATCTACAATAGCATGAGTTGTATCCTTACGCGTGAACACATCCAAGAGAACATCTACAGGTCGATAAACTTTATCTGCTGTACGCAAAGTAATATCACCCACAGAAGCTTGAAGATTATAAAAATCTTTCAAATCAGTATTGACATCCATGTAGCCACACAAAGCTGCCTTCATCGGTTTTTCTACCAATTGCAACAGATAAAGGTCTGCCTGTCGGACATCAGCTTTTATTGTAGCCTGCACCTTCTTCGTATTAGTCAGTGCATCCAAACTTACCAACCCTGTAAGAAATTGATTTTTACTATCCACATCAGCATGCACCTTTCCGTGAGCAACATGAGCAATCGCCAGTACATTATTTATCTTATATTTCCCATAATGAACTGAAGATACTTGAGCCTTAGCAGCCAAACGGGTGGAAGGTGACAAGAAATCAGTACCCACTCCTTTGGCTTTTATATTACCACTAAAAGCATACAAATCCTGTTTTGGAAGGAAATGCTTCGCCTGAACATTCTTGGCCTGAATTTTGGCATCGTAAGCCAGACGTCCCAAATCTATTCCACCAGTAGAGTTAGTTTTTGCGATAACAGAAGCATCTATATTCAAACTACCTCTACCCTCAGTTAAAGCCAACTTGGTAGCATATCGTTGACCATCAACATTTATATTTCCCTTAATTCCAATACCATTAGGAACACATATTTCTTTCATCAAAGAAGGCTCCAACATGGCTGTAATGAAACCTAAGTTGTAGGTACGAGCATTTAAGTTGACATTTGCCTTCAACTTATTCATATCCGTCAAACTGCCCAATGTTCCATGGGCGGAAATTTCAAAGGCAGAAGGTAAGACAGCCTTCAACCCATCAAAGGCCAATTGCTGCAAGTTTCCTTTTACCGATCCTTTCAACTTAAGAGGGTAATAAGGCCACAGTTTTTTCATTTTTTCAGGCATTGCATCGCCTGCAAAAAGCATCAAATCAGATTTACCCAGACTTCCATCAATCAATGCAGCGATATGTCCCGGATTACTCTCAGCGAAAGCATCCATATCCATATCCACAGTAGCCTTCAACTGTGATACAGGAGTCTTGAGATAAAAATCCGGCAATGCTAATTTGGTAGAATCCATCACGAATCTACCATTCATTTGCGATATAGTTAAGCCGCTCTTTTCCTTAAATTGCGCCTCACGAATTTTGACATCTATTTTGGAATCACAATAATAGAACGAATCCGCCTTCAAATTCATCCCAGATAAAGCCAGATGATTAAAGTCTATACCAGAAACGGGCTTTTCGAAATTATTGTCATAAGAGACCCATCCGTTTTCCCAATCCAACTTCTTAACCTGATATAATCCTTTGAAAAGATCAAGATACGTTTCTTGAGCTAACGCATTTCCAAAATAAGCACTTACCTGAAGAGTATCCCCAGGCATATGCAACGTAAGATTAGTGTTTTTTAATTTCAGCTTTTGTAGATTGATTTTCCAAAAGTTTTCACTTGGGGCAGTATCTGCAGGTACAGTATCACTTAGTTCAACAGCCAATTTAGCATCAGCGAGCAATGCATTCTCTACTAAAACATGCTCATTGGCTAAATCAATACCATGTGCCTGGACACTGAGTTTTCCGACATTTCCTTTGATACGCGCCTCGTGAATAAAATTGGCAGTATTCACTTTCATTCCATCGAAATCCAACTGATCAACCATCACTTGACTATGGAAAATAGGCATCAGTTGAACATCAACTATCATTTTTCTAATGTCAGCAATAGTATCTTTTTTTCCACGCAATGAAAGATTTGTGCTATTTTTAAGAGAGTCTATAGGTTGCAGAACCTGCACACCTTCCACGCCAAGCCGTAAAGGGAATACCAGTTTTACGTGATCCACAGTAACATCCATGCCCGTAGATTCAGAAGCATACGCTGCCACTTGCCTTACTGCCCAATTCTGAACGGGTGGCAAATAAAGCATAACAGCAAGTATCATGATGATGAGTATCGGAGAAAAGAGAATGAAAACACTCCATTTGATATACTTCTTCATAGGCATAAAGGTTTAGATGACTAAAACACTTCTAAATTGGTGCTATCGCTCGCCATAGATTATCATCCGGCAACGGAGCTTCAATTGATATCAACTCCTTAGATACAGGATGTAGGAATTCAACATGATGAGATAAAAGACAAATACTTCCATCAGGATTGCTACGTGGGGAACCATATTTCAAATCTCCCTTGATAGGACACCCCATTTTAGCAAGTTGACATCTTATCTGATGATGACGGCCGGTCATAAGGTTCACTTCCAATAATGTATAATTGTCTGTACGACCAATTACTTTGTATTTTAGAATTGCTTTCTTGGAATTTTTCACCTCATGGTCATAAGCATAACTTTTATTCTGCTTTTCATTTCTAACAATCCAATGAGTCAAAGTCGCCTCTGACTCCTTAGGCGTATTCTTTGTTATTGCCCAATAAGTCTTATGCACATCTCCATCACGGAACATATTATTCAAACGCGAAAGAGCTTTAGACGTTTTGGCAAAAACTACAAGCCCAGCAACAGGGCGATCAAGGCGATGTACCACACCCAGGAAAACATTTCCCGGTTTGTGGTACTTGTCCTTAATATATTTTTTCACAGTCTCCGAGAGAGGCTCATCACCGGTTTTATCACCTTGAACGATTTCACCACTTCTCTTGGAGACTATTATAATATGGTTGTCTTCGTAAACTACCTGCATTATTTTTTTAATAAAGGATAGATTACATATTCATACCACCATCGATCTGGATAACCTGACCACTTACGTAGCTTGACATATCAGAAGCAAGGAAAAGGCAAACGTTAGCGATATCCTCTGTCTGACCACCGCGACGCAAAGGAATCTTCTTCATCCAATCCTTACGGATATCCTCTGGCAACTGTGCAGTCATAGCAGTCTCAATGAAACCAGGAGCAACGGCATTAGCACGTACGCCCTTAGGGCCCAACTCCTGAGCAATAGACTTAGCAAGCGCAATCATACCAGCTTTAGAAGCAGCATAGTTACACTGACCAGCATTACCATGTACACCTACAACAGAAGCCATATTAATGATAGAACCACCACGCTGGCGAAGCATAATAGGAGAACAAGCATGAATGAAATTGAAAGCAGACTTCAAGTTAACATTCAAAACTGCATCCCACTGAGCCTCACTCATACGAAGCATCAAACCATCCTTTGTAATACCTGCGTTATTTACGAGGACATCAATAGAGCCAAAGTCTTCATGAATCTGCTTAACGGTCTTCTGTGTCTCCTCAAAATCAGCAGCATTACCTGCATAAGCACGGCAAGTTACTCCAAGAGCTTCAATTTCTTTACGGGTAGCCTCCAAACCAGCTGCCATTTCGTCATTGAGTACAAGATCTGTAAAGGCGATATTAGCACCCTCAGAAGCAAATTTCATAGCGACAGCTTTACCAATGCCGCGTGCAGCACCTGTTATAAGGGCTGTCTTACCTGTTAATAATCCCATATTATTCATATCTTATTGATTTATAATTAATTACGAACACCTAAAAACTATTTGCTGAAAATTTGCAAGTATTAAAACACATTTAGAACGCCCATTAATACGCCGTAAAGAAGTGCCAAAACTATGATGATGAGCACCACCAAGCAGAACGTACCGAGACAGCAGCCAGTTTGTTTTTTGTTTTCTTGCATCATCCAACTTTGTTATTTTGTATTATACTTAATAATGTATTAATCTGTTTGTCTTTTTGTTCTATCTGACTATCTTTTGCCTCAACCAATGCGAGCAAGCGGTTAAGGGTATCAGTATCATTTACCGGGCTATTATTAATATTAGAGCCGCTATTTATTTGGTATTTGATACTATCTTTTTCGTCTAAGAACATATCACCAACGCCCCTTACAAGCCATTCCATACTTATACGAGGTGACGAAATTTCGCCAATTTTGGCTATCACATCAAAGCCGGGCGAAGTTTCAGACGGCCCGACTATACTATTAATGGTGGTACGTTTGATATACGTGCCTTTTGCCATAGCGGTAACATTTCCACCGTAAACAGTATCTAATACCGCTTTTATACGCTGATTTATAGTTGCAAACATACGACTTACTTAATAATTGTTAATAAATGACGATTTTTCGCCTTAATATTTTGTGGTGACGATATTTCGCCGTATCTTTGCAACCGAGATAAGTAAGTAACTAACCTCAAGAGCATAAGAAAGGCTGTCGGACTATTTGCCCAACATCACCAAAACCCAACTGCAAATATACGGCGGTTTTTCTTTTTCTCCAAAGGTATAAGTAACTAAGTAAGTAATTTTAATAAAATTTATACTTTTATGGCAGACGAAACAGGAAAAGCAATCAAATTGACACGTGACGATTTGCGGTCAATTGATGTAGGAAAGACGAAAACGTTTTACCTACCTGATGCGAAAGCGTGCGACAATGGCAAGGCTTTGACGTATCAGTTTCAAAATTTGATGGGCTGCAAGTTCAGCGTTAAAACGGACTATACAGCCAATACATTAACTATCACACGTAACGCTATATGATTATCACCAAACCCGAAGTAGAGCCAGACGGTTTGTATAACCAAGGGCAAGCAGCCAAAGCGTTGCACGTGGATCGGCACACCGTCGCCCGGTACGCTAACGATGGGCTTATTAAGTTCAGAGTTAGGAAAGCCGGAAAAGGCTTAATCACTACGGGGGAGGAAATAATCAAGTGTTGGAAATCAATGTATCTTTAAAAATTAAGCCGTATGAAAAAAGTAATGAAGAATTGGCGTTATTGGCTGATGGTGGTTATCGGCTTTATCGCTTTTTTCAATCTGATTGGGATGCCACACAATGATAGCCCCAACTATTGGGAGTTAGTGATCTATTCCAAGTTTACAGCCGTAGCACTCGCATATTTCGACATACGTTTGTACGTATGGTTTGCAAAGCACAGAAAGATAGATGAACTATTGGAGTACATCAACGAAGATAAGTAACATCATTTAATCATATACAAAGATGAAAACAGATTTTAGTATTAACGTACAGATCAATTTGGGTGTAACACCCGAAATCGTGACTTTGGTAAATGCCATTTTGTGCCACCGACCAACAGTTGCGCCGACCACCGAGGAAGCACTCAACGGAAACGGACAAGTAGATAACAAGCCAGAGGACACCCCGGCACAGCCTCAACAGCCTACTAACAAGCGAGGCAGAAAGAAGAAAGAGGAAGCAGCCGCCGACAAGCCGGAGCCTACAAAGGAGCCAGCCGGAGACGAACAGCAGGAGGCAGCAGCCAACGAAGCCGATGCCAACGGTGAGCAGGTAGCCGAGCAGAAAGAAGCCAAGGCAGAGGAAGCAGCCCCACAGGATGAGGGCCAGGCCAAAGCCCAGGCAGAGGCAGAGCAGAAGCCATTAACCGCCGAAGACGTTAGAGCAGCTATGCACGCCACACGTCAGCGTATCGAGGGTGAAGACTACAAGGAGAACACCAACGGCGATTTGTATAAGAAATACCACAAGCCATTAACGGCACAGTTCAAGAACATAGCGGCTTTGTTGGGTGCAGACAAACCAAGTGCTTTGCCATCTGATAAGATTGCAAATTTCATTGAGCAGTGCAACGGTTTGCAGGTAATGGAAGATGGCACGATCGGTTCAAATTGCCCATTTTAGTAACAACATTTAATCATATACAATTATGGCAGGTAAACACGCTTTATTATCACCAAGTGCGGCCCACAGATGGATGAATTGCACAGCCGCCCCACTTCTGGAAAGAGACGTGGAGGATAAGGGCAGCACCTTTGCAGAGGAGGGAACGTTAGCCCACGCCTATTGCGCCAAGAAACTGAAAGAGTTTTTGGGTTTGTCGGTGGATGAGGAAAAAGCCGAGATAGCGCAGTTAGACGAACAGTACCACAGCGGCGAAATGGACGAGTACACAGATACGTACAAAACTATCGTACTGGAGAAGTTCAACGCCGCCCGAGCTAAAACCAAGGACGCACAATTATTGGTTGAGGTCAAGTTAGATTTTAGTCACTACGTACCTGATGCTTTCGGCACGTCGGACGCTATCATTATCGCCGATGGCGTGATGGAGGTTATCGACTTTAAGTATGGTAAGGGTGTAAAAGTGTCAGCCGTGGAAAATCCACAAATGATGATTTACGCTTTGGGCGCATGGGACTTATTTAACTTTGAATACGACATACGTAAGGTACGCATGACTATCGTACAACCACGTATTGATAATCTTTCGGAGTTCGAGTTAGATGCCGCCGACCTCATTAATTGGGCAGTCGATGAGCTGCAACCAAAAGCCAACGAAGCCTATGCCGGAGGTAAGCAAAAGCCGGGCAATTGGTGTCAGTTCTGCAAGGTTAAGGCAAACTGCAAAGCCCTATCGTCTATGTGTATTGAGGCACAGCAAGCCAACCCCGACCCACGTAAGATTAGCAAGGAAGTAATGGAAAGCACTATACTACCTTTGCTTTCGACGTTCAAAACGTGGCTAACTGGAGTTGAGGAGTACAGTTTGGAGCAGGCATTAAGTGGCGTACAGTATCAAGGTTTCAAAATCGTTGAGGGGCGCAGTATCAGAAAGATAACAAACCCAACCGCCGTGATGGAACTTTTAGGCAAAGAGGGCTTTGCAAAAGAAGCCTACATTAAGCCTACCGAGCTACGAAGTATTACCGATTTGGAAAAACTGATAGGTAAGAAACGCTTTGGTGCAATTTGCGCCGAGTACATCAACAAGCCACAAGGCAAACCAACGTTAGTGCCTGAATCAGACAAACGCCCGGCGTTTAATCAGGCAGCAGACGACTTTAAAGACATTTAAGTTTAACATTTTAAATTCATACAATTATGATAGACCCTAAAGTAGTTAATGACACTAAGGTAATCTTTGGCCCATGCCGCCTTAGTTACACCCACGTATTTGAGAAGTACAGCCCAGACGGTGACGGAGAGGGCAAGTTTATGACTAACGTTTTGATCCCAAAGTCTGAAAAGAAGACTATCGAAGCAATCAAAAAAGCAATCGAGGCAGCTAAGAAAGCCGCTATCATAGCCAAATGGGGAGGCAAAGAGCCTAAGAAACTTGATTTGGCTTTGCGTGATGGTGACGAAAAGGACGATGAGGTTTATGAAGATCACTTCTATTTGAATGCCAAGAGCAACACACGCCCGGGCGTGGTAGATCGCAAGAAAGTGCCTATCGTGGACGAGGAAGAAGTTTACAGCGGCGTTTGGGCGATTGTGTCGGTAACTTTCTATGGCTACGACGTAAGCGGTAACAAGGGCGTAGCGTGTGGCCTCAACAACATTATGAAGTTCAAGGACGACGACCATTTGGGCGGCAGAGTATCAGCCGAAAGCGACTTTGGCGATTTGGACGGCATCGACGACGAGGACGACGACGATTTGTAAAGTGCTTTTTTCTCTACGATAAAATGTTAATGTAGTAGCCCCGGCGGTGGAAAGAGGAAGCCGCCGGGGTAATCAAACAACAGAGCGTATGAAAGAATTAGGCATAGACATCGAAACATATAGTAGCAACGACCTAACCGAGTGTGGCGTTTACAAGTACGTGGAAGCCGAAGACTTTACCATATTGCTTTTTGGGTACAGTGTGGATGGTGGTCCGGCTAAATGTGTGGACTTTGCAAGCGGCGAAACTTTGCCGCCGGACATCAAAGCAGCACTAACCGACCCCGAGGTAATAAAGACCGCTTTCAATGCAGCTTTTGAGCGTATTTGCATCGGTGTATATTTAGGCATCAAATGGCGATTAGACCCGAAACAATGGCGGTGTACGATGGTAAGAGCCGCCAGAATGGGTTTGCCGCTTTCGTTGGCTCAATGTGGCGAGGTGCTTAAACTGGAAGACAGAAAGATGACAGAGGGTAAAGCCCTGATAAGATACTTTAGTGTTCCAAATAAGCAGACAAAACAGGGCATAACAAAGATGATCCGGCACAAGCCGAGCGATGCGCCCAACAAATGGGCAACGTTCAAAGCCTACAATATCCGAGACGTGGACGTAGAGCAAGCCATCTTAAAAAAGGTCAGGAGATTGGAAGCACCAGAGTTTGACGAAGATTTGTACACAGCCGATCAGCACATTAACGACCGTGGCGTAATGATAGACCAAGTATTGGTAAACAATGCCGCCCGATTTGATGAGCTATACAAAGATGAGCTATTTGCAGAAGCCCGAAAACTTACAGGCATGAGCAACCCCAATAGCCCCGGACAGATTAAACAATACATATCCGAGAACACCGGGTTTACTATTGATAGCCTCAACAAAAAGAATTTGGACGACTACGAGGTGCAGTTTAAGTATTGGCCCAAGGTGCAGAAAGTTTTGGCTTTGCGTAGGGAAATGGGTAAAACTTCTAACAAGAAGTACACAACTATGCAAAAATGTGTCTGCAAGGATAACCGAGTACATGGTTTGTTGCAGTTTTGCGGTGCAGCACGTACAGGCAGATGGGCGGGGCGTTTGGTGCAGTTGCAAAACCTACCACAAAACCATTTGGAAAGTCTGGATGATGCACGCTATTTGGTAAAGCAGGGCGATTTGGAAGAGTTTGAAATGAACTACGGAAACGTTACCCAAGTACTTAGCGAGTTGATACGTACCGCTTTCATAGCAAAGCCCGGTTGCACGTTCCACGTATGCGACTTTTCGGCAATCGAAGCACGTGTGATAGCATGGATAGCCGGGGAAACATGGGTATTGGACGCTTTCAGGCAAGGGCACGACATCTATTGTGAGACTGCAAGCAAGATGTTTGGTGTACCAGTCAAAAAGCACGGCCCCAACGGAGATTTGAGACCGAAAGGCAAAGTAGCCGTTTTGGGTTTGGGCTACGGCGGCGGTGTATCGGCATTGGAAGCGATGGGCGGTAAGAAGTTGGGTTTAACAGAATCCGAGGAAAAAGACATCGTAAACAAGTGGCGAGACAGTAACCCACATATCGTTAAGTTATGGCGTACCGTTGAAAAGGCAGCTATCACAGCCATTAAGACAGGGCGAAGCATAACAATACAACAAGGTATCGTAATCGGTTATCGTTGGGGTATGTTACTAATTACCCTACCAAGTGGCAGGACTATTTGTTACCCACGCACGGAGGTTGGAATCGAGACAAACGACGGTTGGCGAGGCGACCACGAAATTATCGAGTATGAGGGTTTGAACCAAAAAACGAAGAAGTGGGGAAAGTTGAGAACCTACGGCGGTAAGCTAACCGAGAACATCGTACAGGCTACGGCACGTGACATATTAGGTTGTGTGATACTTAGAGCCGAGCAGCGAGGGTTAAACGTAGTTTTCCATATACACGATGAGATCATCGTCGAGGCTACGAAAGACCAGACGTTACCGATGGTTGAGGCTTTGTTTAGCGAGCCTATACCGTGGTGCAAAGATTTGCCGCTCAAAGGTGCAGGGTACACCACCCCATATTATCTAAAAGATTAAACAATAAAGCAATATGGCAAAAAGCAAGACAATAGACATTAAAGTAGAATGGCACAAGGCGACCGAGGCCCCTAAAAAGAATGTGCCAATATATCTACTTTTCAAGGTTGGCAAACGAAAATATCCGCTTTGCCGATTAATGACATTTCACCATAGTAACGTCGTTCCGGCTGAATGTGATTGGGGAAAAGCCGAAACCCAGGAAGCACAATTACCTATCATGTGGGCGTATGCAAGTCAAATCGAGCCGCTTATTACTGATGAAGTAGTAGCAGAGGCGAAATTTGCAGCGTGGGCGTGGTATAAAGAAGATTAGTTAAACAATTAAAGCATATACAAAAATGGAAATACAGACAAGTAAGGCACTATCAGACGTGCAGCAATTCAGATACGAGTTATTGCAATGGTGTGGCAACGTGGAAGATGCGGAGAAAGCCAATACCTTTGTAATGGGTAAAGACGAAAAGCCAGTACAGGCGCAGTTACCAAAATCCGGCATAGAGGACGGCATCTATTTGGTACACGCCGACGGCAAAGCAACTTTGTTTGAACTGGAGTACACCAAAGACGATAACATGGATAGCGAGGTAGTGGCTATCGGTTTGAAAATGGGTAGCTTTGGCATTAAGATAGCTTTGCACGATGAGGCTAACGGCGATGGTATCACACTAACCACAAAGAGCAATAGCGATCTAAAAGCCGACAAAGATTATTATATCGACAACTACGACGATGCAGTAGCGGACATGGACGGAGCAAGAAACACCAACCATTTGCGTAATATCCTGAATCCAAAGATAAAGTTAGCCGATGAATGGTACATACCATCTTTAGGCGAGTTGTACCGTATCTTTATCAACAAAAAGGCTATCAATGCAGCTTTGGAGTTTGCCAAGGGCGAGAGACTGCAGGACCGTTGGTATTGGACTTCTACCGAGGGCAGTGCTACCAGCGCATGGGATCTGTACCTCAACGACGGTATTGCGAGCAATTGGCTCACTAAGGCCAGCAACACGCTCAGAGTTAGGGCAGTGTCAGCATTTATTTTTTAGCCCTTAATATTTTAGTTTTTAATCTTTAAGCACGGCGAAAGCCGTGCCATTATTCACCAATACCGCCAATTATGAAAAAGATGTACTGCAAAACGTGCCTATCATACGATCCTGATGAAGACAAACCCGGCTACGGAGTTTGTAAGCTATCAGAGTGTGAAGTTTGCGAGCAGTGCCCCGGTTGCATAGATTGGCGGTATTTTAAGATTTGGTTTAGTTAGTTATGAACAGTACAGCGTATCGAAGTAGAAAGCCCATTAACTTTGACAAAAAGTTGCAGCATAGTATCGAGCTATTACAGAAGTCGGAAAAGTTGGCTTTGCGTTATTCAAATAAGGGGTTTTATTTGGCATTTAGTGGGGGCAAAGATAGCCAAAGCCTTTACCACGTGGCAGTATTAGCAGGTGTTAAATTTGACGCTCATTATAGCCTCACAACTTTAGACCCACCAGAGTTAGTTATGTTTATCCGTAACAAATACCCTGATGTTACCATAGACAGACCAAAACTAACCTTTGCCCAACTTTGCATCAAAAGTAAGGCTTTGCCAACTCGCTTAATGCGCTTTTGTTGCGCCGTACTGAAAGAAACCAAGGGAGCCGGGACAGTTACACTTACAGGCGTGAGGCGTGAGGAATCCGTACAGCGCAGCCACAGAAACGAAGCCGAGATTATCAGGGCAAAGAAGACAGACCGATTTAGTGGCAGCTTTGAGCAGTTAGACCAATTCACACGAAGCCAAGAAGTAGAGGGCGTGCAGTGTGTCAAGGGCAAAGACAAAATCGTAATAAACCCTATCATAGATTGGACGAAAGAAGATGTTTGGTACTTTCTTAATGAAGTCGTTAAAGTAGAACATTGCGAGTTATACGATAAAGGTTGGCAGCGTATCGGGTGCTTATTTTGCCCGATGGCAAGCCAAAAGGAAATTATAAAACAAGGGGGGGGCATATCCACGCTACAAGGCTTTAATATTACGTACCATACGCCGATTACGAGAAAACGGCTATATGAATCATTATACCGACTTAACAGACGAGGAGGTTTTTAATTGGTGGACTTCTAAGCAGGGCATTAAACATTGGTATTGTGAGCATAAATTACAGGGCAATTTGTTCGATGATTTATAAACCAAAATACCGATCATCTTAAAAAGTAAAACAATATGGCAAAAGATTTCAAATACATAAGGTTTATGGTATTTAAGGCAAGCAACATTAAATACCTATTCGAGCAGTTGGACGATGAGCCACGACCATTTGAGTTAGTGGTACACCCATCAATAGGCAAAACAGGTATGCGCCCGGTTACTATCAAGGCAAGCACCGAGGAAGATGCTAAGTACTTTAAAGGTATCTTAGATAAGTTATCGTATGAATCTTTAGAAAGATTGACGTATGGCACAAATAAAGTTAAACAATGATTTCCCGATCGACATAGCAACAGCCCATAGCCGTATGGCAAAGAAGTGGAAGAACAAAGCGACCACATGGGCGAAGTTGGTAGAACGATGCAGCGAAACGAAGCGGACCACGGAAAGCGTAAGCGAGTACGCCAAGATGAGCAGGGAAGAACAAAGCAGTATCAAGGACGTGGGCGGTTTTGTCGGTGGCTACCTATCAGGTGGAACACGAAAGACCGCTAACGTAATGTGGCGAAGTGTTGCCACGCTTGATATTGACTACGGTACGCCCGACCTTTGGGATGAGTTCACACTAAACTTTGACTTTGCGGCGATGCTTTACAGCACACACAAGCACACGCCGGAAAGCCCACGCTATCGTTTGGTGTTCCCATTGAGCCGTCAGGTACGCCCGGATGAATACGAGCCGCTTTGCAGGATGATAGCGAGCAAACTTAATATTGAGGTGTTCGACGATACCACCTATCAGTTAGCGAGATTGTTTTATTATCCATCTACAAGCAGAGACGGCGAATATGTGTTTGAATACCAAGACGGAAAGGCGTGCAACGTTGATGAGTTCCTAAAGCAGTACCACGACTATAAAGATGTGGCACTTTGGCCAGTGTCGAGCCGAGAGGGTGACATCATCGTACACGAATTGAAAAAGGTTGGTGATCCAACCGAAAAGCCCGGCTTAATTGGTGCTTTTTGCCGTGCCTATTCAATAGAGGATGCAATCGACACGTTTCTACCTGATGTGTACGAGAAGACCGCCCACGATGGGCGATATACCTACATTAATGGTAGTGTGGCGGCAGGTTTGGTTTGCTATGAGGGTAAGTTTGCGTACAGCAACCACGAAACAGACCCGGCGAGTAAGCAGCTTTGCAATGCTTTCGACCTTTGCCGAATACATTTATATGGTGTGCAGGATGAGGGAACGAAGATAACAGACAACACACGTTTGCCGTCGTACCTGAAAATGCAGGATTTCGTAGCCAAGGACAAAAAGGTAAGAATCTTACTAACAAAGGAGCGACAGGGCCAGGCCGATGATGATTTTGCCGACATCGAAGCAGAGGAAGCCGGAGACAGCGCAGTATCTGAAACCGCCGACAAGTGGATGGCTGAATTAGACTTTGACAAGAAAGGCAGCATTAAATCAACGGCAAGCAATATTATTGCTATTCTGGAGAACGACCCAAGGTTGAAAAACCATATATGGCAAAATCTGTTTAATGGGTTTAACTACATAACAGGTGGTTTGCCGTGGAACGCCGAGGCGACACAATGGGGTAATACTGATGATGCAAATCTAAGAATCTACTTAGATGAGAAGTACGGAGTAACTGGAAAAGACAAAATCAAAGATGCTTTAGTGGCAGTCGTTACACGTCACAGAGTACACCCAATACGTGATTACCTCAATAGTCTTACATGGGACGGTGTGCCACGCTTAGACCGTCTAATTATCGACTACGTAGGTGCAGAAGATAATGAGCTAAACAGAGCTATGACACGTAAGCACTTTACGGCAGCAGTAGCAAGAGTGATGAACCCAGGGTGCAAGTATGATTATTGCCTGATTATCGCCGGAGCCGAGGGTATCGGTAAATCGACGCTTTTCAATGTGATGGGCGGCGATTGGTTTAGCGATAGTTTGGTAACGATGGAGGGTACAAAAGGTATGGAGCAAGCCCGGAACGGTTGGGTTATCGAGTTACCGGAGTTGGGCAGTATCAAGCGGTCAGACGTTGAGCAGGTGAAAGCCTACATAAGCCGTCAGAATGATATGTACCGCCCGGCGTATGGTAGTGTGATGGAATCCCACCCGAGACAATGCGTTTTTTGCGGTACGACCAACGAAACATATTTCTTAAAGGGGGAGACCGGAAACCGCCGCTTTTGGGTAATGAGTGTAAACCCAGAACTACGTAAGCATGGAGACCCACGCCAAGCGATCGAGGCAGACCGTAACCAATTATGGGCCGAAGCCGTGCAACGCTATAAGGATGGCGAAAAGTTATACCTTAGTGAAGCATTGGAAGCGGAAGCCCGAAAGCGTCAGGGTGAGTTTAACGATAATCAGGAAGACCCATTACCGGGAATGATACAGGCATACTTAGATATGAAGTTGCCGACCGACTGGAGTACATGGGACTTAAACCGCCGACGTGCATACATTAAGAACCCCGACCCACTGGATGAGGTAGGAACGGAAACACGTACCAAAGTATGTGCCGCCGAGTTTCTTTGCGAGGTGTTAGGGCGAGACGTTGGCAGCAAAGATTACAAGTACGAAGCAAGAAAGGTTAATAAGGTGTTGGGCGAAATTGGTTGGTTAAAACTATCGTCTGCAAGATTTCCGATATATGGGACACAGCGAGGGTTTAGCAGACCAACAGACGACGACGAAAGCGACCTTTAAGGCATCAATCGGGCGTAGGAATATGTAAACAAAGTGATGTTTACAGGGTTTGTTTACAAGCAAAGCAGCAAAAAGCAAATATCGCAAAATGCGTAAACAATTTATTTTGTTTACAGCTTTGTTTACACACTTTGTTTACACCTAAAAGGCTGATTATCAATACTTAACTATATATGTAAACATAATAAACATAAAATATAGTATAAGTAGTAATATATAGTTATATACTATAAATATACGTATAAAGGGGTATTAAGTATATATGTATAGAATGTTGAAAGTAGAATGTTTACAAACGGCATAAGATAGAATGAAGAAGTTAGAAGCAATAACACGCCACGCCGAGGTATCGGAAAAGGCGATAGAAAAATATTTGGTGCAAGAGGTGAAAGCCATTGGCGGCATTTGCCTCAAATACTCAAATGCAAACATGGTGGGTTATCCTGATAGAGTGGTATGCCTACATGGTGGTAAGGTTGTTTGGGTGGAGTTGAAAAGTAAAGGCAAGAAACCAACGAAGATACAAACCATAAGACAAAATGAGTTGGTAAGTATGGGTCACGAAGTCTATACAATCGACAACAAACAGACGATCGACGAATTAATTAAAGTTTGGAGGGCAGAGCAATGAAATACAGACCATACGAATATCAGAAAACAGCGATGCAGTGGATATTGGACCACCCACGATGCGGTTTGTTTCTGGATATGGGTTTAGGTAAGACGGTAAGCACACTTACAGCCATACAACAATTAATGGATGATTGCGAGGTTAGCCGTACTTTGGTGGTAGCACCGAAAAAGGTAGCTGAAACGACATGGACTACCGAGGCAGAAAAGTGGAATCATTTGCAAAGCCTAAAAGTGGCAAAGGTGATGGGTACAGAGAAGAAGCGTAATTTGGCATTGGCATCTAAAGCCGACATCTACGTTATCGGACGTGACAGCTTTGTTTGGTTAGTTGGTAAGTATGGCGGTCAGTTGCCATTTGATGTGTTGGTGATTGATGAGCTAACGAGTTTCAAATCTCCCAAGTCAAACCGATTTAAGGCGATGCGTACAGCCATACCAACGGTTAGTCGAGTTATCGGACTTACAGGAACGCCAGCACCTAACGGATTGATAGACCTATGGGCACAAATGTACTGTATAGACATGGGCGAGCGTTTGGGCAAGAGCGTAACGAAGTATCGTGACACCTACTTTGATACCCACAAGCATAACGATATAGTAGTACGTTGCGACATCAAAAAGGGGTGTGAGGACATCATCAAAAACAAGATTTCTGATATTTGCCTATCTATGCAAGCAAAGGACTATTTGCAGTTGCCGGACATGATCACCCACGAAACCAAACTTACTTTGTCGTCAAAGGTGATGGAGGCATACAACAAGTTTGAGAAAGAAAAGGTTTTGGAGTTTACCGAATTGCATACCGGAGAAAATGCCAATATCTTAGCGAATAGTGCCGCCGGGCTGATGAATAAGTTAAGCCAGTTTGCCAACGGTGCAATATACGATGAGGCCAAGGACGTACACGAAATACACGATGAGAAGTTGGATAAGTTAGCCGAGATTGTGGAAGCTGCAAACGGTAATCATGTGTTAGTCTTCTATCAGTTCAAGCATGATGTAACACGTATCACCAAGAAACTGAAAGGCTATACCGTCAAGTCATACGAGGGCGAAAAGGAGTTGAAAGAATGGAACGCCGGAAAGATAGACGTACTATTGGCCCACCCGATGAGCACGGCGTTTGGCTTGAATATGCAGCAAGGTGGGCACTATATCGTATGGTTTGGTACAGGTTGGAATCTGGAGTTATACCAACAAGCCAACGCACGATTACACCGACAGGGGCAGCAGTACCCAGTACAGGTGTATAAGTTGATTTGTGCCAACACCGTAGATGAAAGAGCCAACACGGCATTAAGTGGTAAGCAGGGCGTACAGCAATCTTTGTTGGATGGCCTCAACTATCTTGTAAGGAAGTATCATGCTACAATAACTATCAAAGATGAATATTAGAATATGGCAAAGGATAAAGACTATATAAGGCTGATACATACGGCCAAGTGGCTACGATTGAGACGTGATAAACTCAATGATACGCCACTATGTGAGAGGTGCGAGGAATTGGGCAGAGTGGCAGCAGCCACCGAGGTACACCACGTTATCCCGGTTGAGGATGGACTAACAAGGCAGGAAAAAGAACGCCTGATGTTTGATTACTTTAACCTCAAAGCCCTATGCCACGAATGCCACGTTAAGGTACATACGGATATGGGCAGGTGTGGCAAAGTTCAAGCAAAGAACCGAGCCAAAGAGCACCTGAAAAGATTTGTGAATAAATTTTTGAAATGAGGTTGCAAGGCGAGACCCGGGGGCCTATTTTTTAAATGGGGTACACCCCCGGTTAAACCTCACCAACCCCCTTTTCCACACGTGAGCCGATTTTTGGGCCGTGGGGGTTTTTGCCCAGATGCAAAGCCCCGGCATAGTTGGCACGATATAAAAACGCCCACGTGTGTAGGTTAATAATAAAAAGCAATATTTATGAAGTTTGGAAACCAAGATGGCACAGGCTTTGGATTTGGCAGCTTTGGAGCAGGTCAGACCCAAGCCCCCCCACCCGATGAGGTGGAGCCGGAAGAAACCACAGCCGAGACAACCGCCCAGGCAAAGCGAGCGCACAGACGTACAAAGGAGTGTACCGAGTTATCGCAACGCTACGAGTACCGCCGGGCATTTAGTGAGGTCAAGTTATTGGAGGCAATGCAGTACGTCAAACTGCAAGACCATACCACCTACAATTTTATCACCGCCGGGGACGTGGATAGCCTTAGTTACCTGAAAGTGGTGCTTAATCAGCATGATTTGGACTATTGTTTGTTATCTACATGGTGCATGGCGGCAGAGGATATTTTGCAGGTACGGCAATGGTACGAGCAAGGGCGCATTAAGAAACTTGATATGTATTTGGGCGAGATATTCCCGGGCAGCTATAAGATTGAATGGCAGATGGTACAAAAGTTCTATCAGGACCACCCAGAGGCAGGACGTGCCGCAGTATTCAAGAACCACAGCAAGATATACGCAGGGTGCAACTACGATGAGGGCTTTTATTTCGGCATACAAACAAGCGCAAACATTAACACTAACCCAAGAACGGAGCAGGGAAGTATAACAGTTGATAAGGGACTGTTTGAGTTTTATAAAGACTACTTCGACGGCATCCGCTCATTTGAAAAGTAACGCAGCATGGAAGAAAAGAAACAAAAGTTTTTGGAGGCTTTGGCGCAGGGCTACGGCATCATAGCCACAGCGTGCGAGGCGATAGGCATAGGGCGCAGTACTTATTACCGATGGTACAACGCAGACCCAGAGTTTAAGGAGAAAGTGGACGAGATCACCGAGACGCAGGTAGATTTTGTCGAAAGCAAGTTGATGCAGTCGATAAATGCTAACGACACAACGGCTATTATCTTCTACCTGAAGACCAAGGGCAAGAAGCGAGGTTACAGCGATAAGGCGCAGCCGAAAACCGCCGACCCATTGCCAGTTAGCCAGACTTTGCCGGAGCCATCCACAGAGGAAGACAACAAGAAGATAGCCGCCAAGATTAAGAGTAAGAAAGCGTATATCGTGAAGTTGCTAAAGAAGCAAGGCAAATATACCGCCGAACTTACATACCAAGTGGATATTACAGCTAAGTTGTTGGTACGTGCCGACATTTTGGGCGATGAGATCATGGCAGACGGACACCAGGCCGTAAACGTGGAGTACAGCCGAGAGGGTAACGAACGCAAGACGATCGACCCGAAGGAAAAGCTATATATCGAGTTGTTGCAGCAGGGACAGAAAGCGTTAAGGGCTTTGGGCATGAACACCGAGAGCAAGGAACGAAAGAGCGACAACGATAGTTTTAACGACTTTATGGCAGCGATGCAGGAGGGTGACGAATGACAGAGGAAGAAAAAGAAAGATTTCGACAACTGAAAGCCGAGGTATCGGAGCAGTTGCGGCAGGGGCGCAGTATATACGCCGACCGCTACCGCCGTGCGCTTATCGAAACAGATAAGCGTATCGGCGATTATGTGTTTGAAGTGATAGACCACCCAGACGCACACAACCTGTATGAGATATTGGGAGTAAGACGCTTTTTGCAGATGCTTGATAAGTACGATTGGAAGCCCAAGCGAGTAAAGCGTTTTTTCAAGTTCTACGAGGCTTTGCGGTTTAGTGGCATCCGAGGGCGCACACGCTATAAGCTAACCCCGGTGCAGGCCTACCAGTTTGCAAATATCTACGGCTTTGCCCGAGACGATGGGCGCAGACTGATACGTACCGCCTACCTATTCGTGCCCCGAAAGTTCAGTAAAACGACATCGTGCGCAGCTTTGGCGGTTTATGATATGCTTTTCGGTGATAACAACGCCCAGGCATACGTAGGCGCAAATAGCTACGATCAGGCGAAAATCTGTTTTGATGAGATACGAAACATCATGTTTGATATTGACCCAAAGGAAAAGCACTTTAGGGTTAATCGTGAAAAGATTACTTTTAAAGACCGTGGACGTGATAGCCTCATACAATGTTTGACCGCCAACGCCAAAACCAAAGATGGTTTGTTTGCCTCATTGGTGATAATGGACGAGTACGCCCAAGCCCGAAACACGGCAGGCAAGAACGGCGCCGACCTCAAAAACGTATTGACAACATCAATGGGGCCAAGGCGTGAGCCGCTAACTATCATTATCACAACGGCAAGCGATGTGGTAGATGGCCCATTTGCCCACGAACTTGACGGAGTGATGGCAGTACTACGAGGCGAAGCGGAAAGCGACACCATGTTTGCATCTATCTTCATGCCTGATGTGGACGATGCAGAGGACAGCCCGGAGACGTGGGCAAAGGTTCAGCCACATTTGGGTATCACGGTGCAACCGGACTACTACGAAAATGAGTATCAAACCGCCCAGTTATCAGCCGAAAATATGTTGGCTTTTCGCACGAAATTGCTTAATATTTTCACGATAAACGACGAAAAAACGTGGTTTACCCACGAAAAGGCAAAAGAATTATTGGGCAATTTCTGTATAGATCAGGTGCAGGGCCGCCCAGATTGTGCCGTGGCGTTTGATTTGTCGGTGCATGATGATTTCAGCGCAGTATCTTATACCGTGTACCTATCGGGCAATAAGAAGTTTTACACGCATACTGATTACTATTTCCCGGAGGGAGCGTTAAAAGGGCATCCCAACGAGCAGCTTTATAGACTTTGGAACGAAAAAGGGTATCTTATTTTCTGCAAAGGGCAGAAGATAGACACGGCGATGATTACCGAGGATATATTACGACGCAGTAAGTTGGTTAATATTATCCGTATTGGCTACGATGCTTACAAGGCACAGGAGCTAACGAGTATCTTAAAGTCAGTTGGAGCGAGGAACGTGCTAACCCCATTTAGTCAGACCTACGGAAACTTTAACCTACCAGTCGAAAGTTTTGAGATGCTTGCATGGAGTGACCCGGTAAAGATAGAGTTTAACGACAACCCTATTAACGCTTTCTGTTTGGAAAATTGCGTGATAGATACCGACAATCTGGAGAACAAAAAGCCGCTCAAAGTGTCACAATACCGCAAGATAGATGGGGCGATAACGCTTTTAATGACGTTAGGGCTACTTTATACCTACGAGAGGTAAAACTATACGGAAAAGTGGCGAAATGCCGCCAAAACGCCCAAAAACGGCATTATTGACGATATTCCGCCACTAATTACAGAAGCCATTACTATAGATCAACATTGGCTGAATCATCGGTGGAACCGCCGTCCGACATATTGCCGCCACTGGTGTCGCCGTCACCTGACGAATTGCCGCCATTGGTGTTGCCACCCTCATCGTGGGTACCGGCAGTCTCGCCGCCATCGTCGCCGCCGCCGCCATCATACTTGCCAGCCTCACGGAACTTGGCATCTTTGTAGAGGTCCGCAGCACGGAAGCGTTTGCCGAGATAGAGGTTAAGGCGCACAGCCTTGATGTTGTCGGCGGTAAACTCCTTGGCGGTGGTAGCCGCTGAGGTTTCCAGGCCAATGCGGAAGATGCCGAGGTCATCGAGGCGTACCGCCTTGCCTTCCAACAGCAGCTCACGCATACAAATCTGCATCTCGATCAGCACGCCGCGGATTGTGGACTCACCGAACACGCAGTGATGGTTTGCCATGTGCTTTACGAATTCCTCAAACTCCATAAGTTCGGTAACGGCACGGCCGTACCACTTGTTTTTGGTTACGCCCGTCTGATTGCTTTTGTACTTCTTGTAACGTATCATACTTTTTGCGTTTAAAAGGTTGTTTGGCACTATTGCCGCCACAAAGATAGCAGCCATTTTTGGCAAGAATCCGGATGCGTGCCGTTGTGTCCTGTTACCGTCTGTTGTAGGCAGCGATTAATTGTATTTTCACGTTTGTTTTCCTTACTTTTGCACCCATGGAACAGAACAAAGATAATTTCAAGATAAGGGAGTACGGCCGCATGGAACTTGCGGCAAAGTACTGCAATTGCATCATGCCCGAATCGGCGTGGAAGAAATTCCGCCGATGGATGCACCTATACCCCGGGCTTATGGAGCAGCTTGCCGCCATTGGTTACACAGAGCGCAGCCGCAGTTTTACACCGGCACAAGTGCGCCTGATAGTGGATGCTCTGGGTGAGCCGTAGCGTTATCGGTACGGTTATCGCCCATTATCCGTAGGGTAATGGTCGGTTATCCTATGGGTAATGGGCAGTTTTATGGCGGTTATAGGGCATTTTGTGTTAAATATTCATATAAGTAAGTAACTAACTAAGAGAAAAAGGCGATATTTCGTGGAAAATCGTTATCTTTGCGGCGGAGAAAATGTACTTATATAAAAACAAGTAACAGAATATTCGCAAAAGTAATACAAAATAAATTCATCTAAAAAGGAGGCTAAAATTATGTGCATCATCAACGATATTACCCACTTCGTCAAGAATGGAGTTTCCGTTTTGCGCAGTGCTTCTTCTAACAAATACAAGGAGAATTCACCCGAAATAGAGGCATTAAAGCATGAGTTTTTCTCAATGCCATCAAATCGGCGCACCGATATGGAGAACCTCAGAAAAGACCGTGACAACGTGGCGCACGACGTGCGCAGGGCATTTGAAAATTTAAAATTAAGTAATGGCTAAGCAATCATATTCAATTAAAGGAACCAACATTGCCAATGGCGATGCCGTGGGCAACCAGATTGAGCAGACCGTTTCGGTTGACGACAACATACTGCCAGCACCACAAGAGTTAGCGGAGTATCAGAAAATCGACCCTAAAATAGTTGATTTTCTCATTAAATCATCGGAGCGTGAACAACAGCACCGCCACAAACAAGATGAGAAAAAGCTGAAGATACTTAACTACAATGAGCATAAGGTGGGACGAATGAATTGGTGGGGAATGTTTTTCGCATTTTTGGCTATTGTTGTTACAATGGGTCTTGCGGCCTATGCTCTCTATCTTGATCGTGCGTGGTTTGCTGGAGTCTTTGGTCTCGCCGCCGTTGCAAGCATCGCATCTATATTTATCAACAATAAAAAACAATAGACCTTTCAAGGGTTGTACTTTTTATTGCCAATACTAAGATATAGCCCCGATAGGCAGCAACCTATCGGGGCTTATGTTTGTTTTATCGCACTTTCTTGAATTTCACACCCTCATAGTCGGAGTTATACATAAAGTCGCCATCTATTGTTATGGCAGTATATGGTTCGCCCATTTCTACATTTGAAGAGCCTACAAGTTTAATTTTGTAGAACTTGCCATTACGCCAGATAAATGATTGGTCGGTGCGGTGCTTCCATTCTCCATTGTAGAAACATTCGTACCGTATGATCACTTTATCGTCTTCCCACCTGAGAAACACAAGGCGGTCAATATTGTTGATGTTAGGATATTCGGGATTGCATGGATATACTTTGCCTTTCAACGTATATGATACAGGCCCCCACGTTCCCTCATAGAGTTCAAAGCCGTTAAGGTTGTTGCCACCATCATCAGAAGAACAGCAACAAAAAAGCGTTACGGCGAATAAAAGGAATAATAGCTTTTTCATGCTTATTATACTTAAAATTTGTAATTTGAATGCAAAAATACAAAAAATATAAGTAACTAAGTAACTTTTTACCGAAAATCTTTGGTGCTTTAAACTTTTTTATGTATCTTTGCAACACAAAACAAGAAATTCCCCCTTGTATGATGAATACTTGGGTTAGTTGCTCAAATGCAACTTAATATATCACATTCGGGTGAGACACACCGAAGTTTAAGCCTCCGAAAGGGGGCTTTATTTATTTTATACCAAATGGAAAAGAAAAAAGTAATAGTTTACGTTGACGGCTATAACTTTTATTATGGCCTAAAGAACGGTAAGGAAAAGTGGCGTCGCGCTTATTGGCTTGACGTAGTTAAGTTTTTTGAAAACATGATGCAACCCGATCAGGAGTTGGTGGAGGTGCATTATTATTCGGCACGTCCACTTAACGACCAACAAGCCTACGACAATCAAGATGATTTCTTTTGTGCCAATCAGGAGAATCCAAAGTTCAAGCTACATCTGGGCAGATACAAGAAAAAGAAATTCAAATGCCAAAATTGTGGCTTCAAGAATGACACATTCGAGGAAAAGGAATCGGACGTGAGGGTGGCTACTGGTATGCTTGTAGATGTGTTTAGTAAACGGTGTGATATTACGGTTGTCGTTTCAGCAGACAGCGATATGATACCATCGGTTGAGATTATCAAGAACTTTGCCCCGGAACATCCGGTTTATGCTTTTATACCGCCTACGCAGAAATCTTACGCTTTAGTTAGCAAATGCGACAAAACAATTTGGCTTGAAAGATATAAGGCACGTTTCATTCAATCAATGTTGCCCGAAGAAATCACATTGAAGAACGGGCACACGGTGCGTCGCCCTAATAATTGGCGATAGTATAACAACGATATAGCCCCGATAGGCTGGTGCCTATCGGGGCTTTTTCGTGCCCTTTTCCTATCAAATAAAGCTGCAAAACGTTAAATTTAGTATAACTAAGTAACTTTTTACCGAAAATCTTTGGCGCTTTAAACTTTTTTATGTATCTTTGCAGTGTCAAATTTCATTTAGCGGTACAGATGTTGCCGCCGTTCACCGTAACGTAGCGGCTATTTTTGTATCCATGCCATAGTAAGTATAATAGGATATTTCTATATAAAGAGATAGCCGCGCCGTGTCGGGTAGCAGAAATGCCCCGGGGTTCTTGCTAAATGAGACCTGACAGCACGTAGCGCGGTTTTTTCGTTTTGTCAAAGTCATTTAGTTATGTCAAGTAACGTATCAGATCAAAATCCTGTAGAGCAGGTAGCGGAAGTGGTGCAGGTTGCACCCACCGACCGAGAGTTAAGTTTGGTAGCAGTAGAAAACGAGCACGCCGTTACTACATCTTTGAGAGTAGCGGAGGTTTTCAGCAAACAGCACAAAGATGTTCTGAAAGCCGTTAAGTCGTTGGATTGCAGCGAAGAATTTAGAGAGCGAAATTTTGCGCTTTCTAAAATCAACTACCAAAATGGCAACATCAAAAAGCAGTTGCCGATGTATTACATTACCCGTGATGGCTTCATGTTTCTTGTTATGGGTTTTACCGGAAAGACGGCAGCGAAGTGGAAAGAGGCTTACATCAAGGCGTTCAACGAAATGGAGGCTAAGATAAGAGCCGAGCAGATGGCGAAAGCCATTGAGGAGCACGACAGAAAGGAAGCCGAGGAGTACGAGAAACTTCTGGAACGAGAGGAGCGAGAGGAGGCGGCGATAGATGCACGCGTGGCAGCTATGCCGCCAGTCACGAGCAGAAAGCGACAGGCAGAGCCACAAGCCGGAGCCAACGAGCAGACAGGCGGCATCATCATTGAGGACTACAACGGCAGACGTGTGGTTTCGTCGCTAACACTCGCAAAGCTGCAAGGGCGTGAACACCGCTACGTTTGTGAGAGCATCCAGCGTATGAAAAAATATTTCGTGCGTCCTGGTAGCGTCATTTTCAGATGTGGCAGAACGGTAAACCGAGGCTTTGGCAAGGGCTACGAAAGCCCTACGGGTGTAGTGTACTACATTACGGCAGAGGCTTTCAAAGTGATGTGCAAGCATTGTACGACCATAGACAAGGACATGCAGAGTGAGGTCCGCAAGGCTTTTCGCAGAGCACAGGGACCAAAGAACCACGGCAAGCCTGTAGCGGCAACCCAAGCACCACAGCAGACCAAGCCAAAGACCCCTACCACCCCACCGACACCGACCGAGACGACAAAGCCTCAGCAGGGCAAGCCGACGGCGGCAACGATGCCACAGACCCCAACCGACCTTATGCAGCGTTTTGTAAAGGCCGTGGGCGTGATGATGGGAATGGATACAGACAATTTAATGAACTTAATGAATAAAGGAGAATAAGATATGATAGTTACAGATAAGAAGCACAAGGATACTATTACAGTGCAGAGCCAGATTAATACAGATGCCGACGATTTAAAGAAGAACATCGCCGAGGTGTACGATTTCGTTAACGACCTTATGGCAGGTTTGCCGGAGGACGTGAAGGTAAGTGCGAGCAAGGTGCGAAGCGTGCAGGGCACGTTGGAGTATCTTCTTAACTACTGTTGGATTGAGGACGCAGACGAATAAAATATGGGAGGACACGAATATGAGATACAAGAAGCCTAAGAAAGTTACAAGTCTGGTGATAACAGACCGTGACGGAATGCCGGTATATAATGCCGACACGTTCCGTGATGCGATCAGGCAGACACGCGACTACGTAAAATGGTTGCTGGAGGAACTGCCACCCGACTACGAGTTGAGAATACACGGTTTGCTTGATGCCATGTATCCGCTTGAATGGCTCACCGAGGATGCCGTTATAAAGACGGTGACCAACAAGCCATAGGGACACGACCCCGACATTACCAAAACCCACATACATAGCCGCTGCATCGTAATGGTGTAGTGGCTTATTCCGTTAAATGATATTAATATCAATAACATTTTACCCTATTTATTTTGATATTCAAATAAATATCATTATCTTTGCATCGTGAAATTTAATAAAGCAATGAAGTACAATGAACTTGAAAGAAAACTAAGAAAAATCGGGTGTTACGACACAAACAAGCAAATGGCAGGACACCCAATCTGGTACAGTCCGAAGACTGGCAAGGAGTTTAAGATGAGCAACCACGGTGGCGAGGAAGTCGCAACGGGTACGCTCAGAGCAATTAAAAAGGCGGCAGGGCTTATTTAAGCCCCCGTCTTTTACAAAACAGATTTATAAACAGAACATTAAGGAGATACAACAATGAGACAGGTTAAGGCAGTTATCGAAAGAGCAAGCGACGGAACGTATAGCATTTACAGTGATGCGGACGATTTAAGCTATCTGATAACAGGCACGGGCAAGACCGTGGAAGAGGCTAAGAAATGCTTTGAGGATGGTTATGCGGATATGAAACGCTACTACGAAAAAGAGGGCAAGGAGTTCACAGAGGTAGAAATGTGCTATTGCTATGATATGGCGTCATTTCTTGCCTATTACTCAAAGGTGCTTTCATTGGCGGGTTTGTCACGTCTGACGGGTGTAAACCCACAGCAGCTTAGCCACTACGTTACAGGGCGTCGCAATCCGTCGCCAAAGACCGTAAAGAAGATTATGGACTCTATCCACGCTTTTGGCAAGGATCTAAGCACAGTGCAGTTTGCTTAATATTGAATTTCACACGCTACGTTTTCAAGTTCACTTTATATAAACGCCGTTAGGGCGTTATCTTTAGCCGTGTCGGGTTAACGCCCGATGCGGCTTTTTTGCGTCTTTTAGCCTAACAGCAAAAAACTATTTTCTTAAAAAACTAATAATTTTACCACGTTGCACCAACGTGTGCCACGATGCACCAAATGGCATTTGGATTTTGCAAAATACGATTGTATTTTTGTAGCGGCTCATTAGCCGTTTGGCGTGAGGGCCTCGGATTTTTTACTCATAATTAAAGGACAGAACACCGCCGGAGCGAAAACAGTAAGATAGTTGACAGCATTCAAAGTGTCGTAGCTTTGGCGGTTTTGTATGAAACGACAGATGGCAACATTTTGGAACAACATAAAACGATTTTTCAGCCGTGAGGCAACAGGTGCTGACACAGCCGGCACCGCGCGCCCCACCACCGTAAGGACTGGTGGCGGCGTGGCGGTGTTTTCGGCCTGGGGCGGCGATGCCATGACGGTTGCGGCGGTATATCGGTGCGTGACGCTTCTAAGCGAGAGCGTGGCGAGCCTACGTTTGCAGTATATGCGGTGCAAGGATGGACGCTATCAGGAAGACACGGCAAGTGATCTGCATTATCTTCTGACCGTGCAGCCTCAACCCGAAATGTCGGCGTTTGACTTCTGGACGATGGCGGTGCGCCTGATGCTCATTGAGGGAAATGCCTACATTTACCCACGCTATGTACTGGGAGAGTTGACCGACTTAGTGCTTTGCCGACCTCACACCGTGACCCACGACCCATTGAACGGCCGTTACTACATAGCCGATGCCTATAATGGAGTGTTCGGCACATTCGAGGAAAAGGACATCATACATCTTTACTTGCATTCCTCAGACGGGCGCAGGGGCGAAAGCGTGCTGACCCACGCAAGGCGCACGATGGATATTGCCACGGCAGGAGATGCGGAGACGGAGAACCGGTTTACCAATGGCGGCAGTGTTCGCGGCATTATCAGCAACGACAAGACTACTACGGGATTTGGCGAGTACCAGGACAAGGAACTGGAGAAGACAGCCGAAAGCGTGGATAGCCGTTTCAGCCGGGGCGAGCGCATAGTAAGTTTGCCGGGGCAGGTGGACTTTAAGCAAATTTCACTTTCTTCTACGGATATGCAGTTTTTGGAGAGCCGAAAGTTTACGGTGCGCGAGATATGCCGTTTCTTTGGCGTTCACCCGTCTTTCGTGTTCGATGATACGAGCAGCAACTACAAAAGTGCCGAAATGGCAAACGTGGCTTTTCTTTCCAACACGCTCAACCCGATATTGAAGCGTATAGAATGCGAACTGACCCGAAAGCTGATACCGCGGTCTATGTGCTGCAAACGCCGTTTTCTGTTTGACCGCCGGGGTATTTACTCAATGGATTTGCAGTCACTCGCCGACTATCAGAAAAAGACGATCGAGAGCGGCATCTATACCGTGAACGATTGGCGCAGGATGGAAAACCAACCTACCATCGACGGAGGCGATACGGTTTATCTTTCTACCAATCTTGCACCGCTGGGCAGTGAAAAGCTATCGGGCACAGCTGCAAAGGGAAATGACAACAACGATAAAAACAACAGAGAATGAAAAAGAAAAGAACAATAGCTATTGTGTCGGGGCTTCGCATTCGTGAGGCTACCGACGGAGCGGAAAGCCGCACGATTGAGGGCTATGCACTGAAGTTCGGTGTACGTAGCCGTCTTTTATGCGATTGGTGGAACAACTATTACGAGGTACTGGAACCTGGGTGTGTGACACGCGAGATGCTGGATAAGCAGGACATCAAACTTACGATGTTCCACGACCGCCAGTTGGTTTTGGCACGAAGCAACAAGGGCAATGGTACTTTAAACTACGAGGTTGACAAGGTGGGCGTGAAGTTCTGGGCAGAAATGCCGCACACGGTTGACGGCGACAAGGCTTTGGAGCTGGTAAGCCGTGGTGATATTGCCGGGTGCTCATTCATCTATTCCACCGATGAGGGCGACAGCGAGAACGCCGTGAGCTACGAGCGTCTGGACGAGAAAGGCGACGACGGCGAGGATATTCTTTTGCGCCACGTGAAGCGTATTGACAACGTTTACGACTTTACCATTACCACCGACCCAGCCTACGAGCAGACCGACGTAAGCAAACGTGAGGTGGAAGCGGCGGGCATCAAGTTTGAGCAGCAGCCGAAGCCCAAGCAGATAGACGAGAACAAGAAGCGTGAACGTATCAATGCGGTGCGTGAGCGCATAGCAAGTGTTGGCCGCAATCTGTAGAGGCGGCTTCTATATATGTTTTTTTAGTTACTAATTTTAATCATTGACAGATGAAAAAGGAAAAGTTTAATTTTCGTGAAGCCTACGAGCGCATGGACGTAATCAAAAACCGCCTCGCAGAAATTGCGCAGGGCCTGGAGAACGACAAGGAGCGCGAAGACTTCACCGATGCGGAAAAGGGAGAGCGTAAAGCCCTTTACCGTGAAATGGACATCCTCGAAATGAAGATCAAGGCGGCTACCCCTACGTTAGAGGTTATGCGCCGTGAGGACATCGAGGAAGTAAACAAGCAGATGCGTGAGTGCGTCAAGACCGGACAGCGTTTTGAGTTGAAGATCAGCCGTGCCGTGGCTTCTGACTTTGGCGGCAACACTTCGGGTTATCTCAATCCGGGCAGTTCTACCAATCCGTCACCGGTCACCATGGGCGACATCGTAGAACCATTGTACGCAAAGACCATTCTTTCGGCAATCGGTTCGCCATTGCTCACCGGACTGAAAGGTAACTATCAGTGGCCTGTAATCGAGACATTCGCCGCTACCATCAATGATGAGGGGGTGGAACTGGGTGATACAAAAATCGAGGCGAGCAAGCTTTTGGCAAAGCCTGAGCGTATCGGTGTGGCCGTGCCTATCACACGTGAAGCACTCAACGAGACCGACGACCTTTTGCAGCTTGTATGTACCCAGTATATGCCAGTTGCGGCAGCCGCCCTTATGAACAAAATCATGTTCAGCACCGTAAAGGTGGAAAAGGCTACAAATCTTGTAGGCCCATTCGTCAACCTCAAGGCAGCTAACAAGAAGACTTATAAGGATGAAGCACCTACCCTCGCCGAGCTTCTTGCACTCAAGGGCATTGTTTTGGGTGCCAACATCATGCCGGAGGGACTTTGCTACGTAATGACAGAGACCACAAAGGCACTTTTGGAGGGTACGCCAAAGTGGAATGGTGCAAACCAGGCTATCGTTGATGAGAACGGCAAGATTTCGGGTGTACCGGTATTCTGTAGCTCATACGTGGCTGAGGGTTCGGTATTGTTCGGTTCATTCAAGTATGCCCCACAGGGCTTGTTTGGTGAAATGTCAATCATCATCGACCCTTATACACTCGCGCGTAAGAACTCTATCGACTTCGTGCTCAATGCCGACTACGCTATTACTACATTGCGTGAGGAGGCGTTTGCCATGTTGTCAAAGGATCCAGCGGTAGCAGCAGGCACCAAGGGTTAAGTAAGTAATCACAATTTATAAAGTTATAACGTTATGGCAGTAGTGAGTTTGGCACTTTTCAAGAAGCACGTAAGGGCTGATGATTTCGCCGATGATGACGAGTATCTGGAGCATCTATTAGATACAGCAGAAAGCGCAGTTATCACGGCGACCAATAGAACCAAAGAGGAATTGGCGCAGATGGGTAACGGACATGATGTACCTACCCCCATAAAACACGCTATAATGATGTTGGGCGCACATTGGTACAATCAGCGTGAAAGTGTGAGTAGCGTGCAGATGCACGCCGTGCCTGATTCGCTACAAGCCTTAATTAAACCCTATCGAAAATTAGCGGAATGAGAGCAGGAGAAATGAAATATCGTTTGCAGTTGTTGAAGCCTACGGCGACAACTAACGACTACGGCGAGGAAGCGATAACCTACGAGCCTATACGTACCGTATGGGCAGAGAGGAAGAAGCAGAGCGGAAACCGTAGTGAGGAAGTGGGCGAACATTTCCCCGACTATCGAGCCGAGTTTAATGTGAGGGACGCACACCCGGTAAAAGAAAACTGGAGAGTGCAGCAGTTAGGTGGCTACCTTTATACGGTTGTTGCCATCATCCCTAACATTGATAGAGGTATGAACACTTTAGTTTGTGAACGAGTAAACGAATAGTCAGATTTTGCAATAGTCTGTTTTCTTAATGTATATGCAGCCAGAACGATGAAAGAAACCGTTACCGACATCAACAAGCCGTTTGCCGATGTTTACAAGGCACTCGACGTGAAAGACCAACGCAAGGCTATGCGAAGTGCCATGCGCAGGGAGGGAAACCGCCTGAAAAAGGCGGCAGTCTCCAATCTGGGACAAAGTGGCATTGGCAGTGGCACAAAGCGCAGTCTTTCAAGCGGCATCTATGTGCGTACCTACCCCGATCGCTATGGCCTGGGCTTCATGGTAAGCGTTAAGCCACACGGTAGGCGCAAGGGCATCCACCTCAACCGTCAGAACATGGAAAAGCCAGTTTTGATGTGGGCAGAGGACGGAACACGCCAAAGACATGTAGGACGGCGTATTTCATCGTTTTTCGGTAAAAGCAGGTTCACGGGCAAGAAAATAAGACAGTATCTACGAGGCGGTGGGAGCCGCGGCAAGATGAAGCGTTACGCTTTTCTCGCCAAGACGGAGCAGCAGACCGCCGGCAGCGTGGAAACCAACCTTTTCAACAACTTGCAGAACAACGTGGAAAAGGCAGCAAGAAAGCAGGGACTTTTATAACATGTAGCTATGGCACTGAAAAAGACATCATTAAGCGCGGGCAGCATTATTCGCGATATTCTTCTATCTAACGAGGAAGTGAAGCGGAGAACAAACAAGGTTTTCCCCATCGTGATAGACAACGCCCAACTACCTTATATATTATATCGCCGTGCGGCATTGGCACACAATCCCACTAAGCAGGGAACGCCGGGAGCCGACACCGTGACTATGGAGGTGGTTTGCTATACGGCGAAGTATGCCGAGGGCGTGGAGCTTGCCGAGGCAGTGCGCCAGGCCCTCGACTACGCAAGCGGAGAACACGACGGCGTGAAGATGCGCAGTTGTACGCTTGCCGACAGCGAAGAGGGCTACGAGGATGATGCCTTTGTGCAGCAGCTTGTTTATCAAGTCAGAATTTAAGTAATTTAGAACCATTTAATTTTTATAGTTATGGCAGATACTGGATATATCAATGGTAGTGACCTTTTGCTTAAGGTTGGAGGCAAGGCGGTGGGACATTGTACAAGCCACACCCTCACTTTCAACAGCGAGACAAAAGACCGTGCCGTCAAGCCTGAAGCGAGTGCCGCCAAGAGCAGCGGACTTTGGAAGGGCAAGGGAGTGACTGGTTTGTCAATCTCTATCAGTGCCGAGGGTTTGCGCTTCTATGGCGAGACCGAGAACGGACACGAGCAGATTGCACCACTTTGGGGTAAGGGCGCAAGTGTGGAGGTTGAGGCATTCAAGCGAGGTGGTGACAAGACACCTTATGTAAAGGGTAACTTTGTTATCGCCTCATTGGAGGAGACAAGCCCGGCGCAGGACGATGCTACTTACAGCGTGTCTTTGGAGAACGACGGCGAGCCTGAGACCTACCCGGGAAAGGATGCGACAGCGACGCAGGCAACCGACACCGGCAAGGCAGTGAGCAAGTAACGCTCACATGAAACAAAGGCCATATTGTTTTTTAATATAAATGTTTGATTTGTTGAACTATTAGTTAATTGTTGATTTATGTCAAAGATTGAAATCATGATCAACGGCAAGGCATACCCCTGTAGGCAGACTATGGGGGCTATGCTTCGCTTTAAGAAAGAGACCGGCAAGGAGGTGACGGAGTTAGGCAACAGCCTATCGGATATGTGCGCCTATCTGTTTTGTTGCGTAGCGTCAGCCTGTAAGCACGATGGCGTAAAGTTCGATATGTCGCTTATGGACTTTGCCGACAGCCTCACGCCCGAAGACCTCAACAAGTGGACGGACACCGTGAACGCCACGGCAGACCAGGCACCCGAGGACACCGACACGGAGGGCGAAAAAAAAAGTTAGGCATCTTCGACATTCTGGGCATAGCCGTTGGCAACATCGGTTTGCCCTACAATGATTTTTGCGCCCTCACGCCCGAGGAGTTCAGCCACATATACAAGGCATACAGCGAGGAGCGGACGGCGCAGTATCAAGACAGTTGGGAACGTATGCGTATGCTTGCGGCAATAACCATACAGCCGTATGCAAAGAAAGGGCTAACGCCCCACGGACTTCTACCCTTTCCATGGGAGAAGAAAAAGCCGGAGCATACGAAAGCAGCCCCGGCAGTATCTAAGGAAGATGCATTAAAGCGTTTTGAGGAAGTGTTGGGAAAAGTGGGAAACGGCTAAATAGCTTCGCCATTCAGTTCTTCGGAACTTGTAAGCACCATTTGCCCAATAGACAGGAAGAACAATGCGGTAGAGCCGCCAAGGGCCAACAAGCCGTTGACCGATTGGTTATTGAAAGCAAAATACGTCAGGCAGATAACCCAGACAACAAGAGACAACAAGGCTATTACGCCCCAAGCCTCATATTTGTTTGAATGCTTGTGCGGCGTATCCTCGCCTACAACTTCGACACTAACAAGTTCTGCCCTGATTTTGTTTTCGGGCTTACTCGCTACATCGTTGGTTGTGGCTTCTGGTATGCAGTTGATGTTCTTATAATCCTTTTCCATAACGCTTAGTTTGAATGCTTCGCCACAAAGATACAAAAAATATTGATTACTTAGTTACTTATACGCTGAAAATATGGCAAAAGAAATAAAATTTAACGTTAAACTGGTTGTTGACGGCAAAGAGCAGTTGGTTACAGCTACTTCTACAGCGGAAGAGTTGCGCCGTGTGCTTGATTCTGCCAAGACGAGCAGCCAAAAACTAAACGCGGCTTTGGTTAATTTCAACCAGGCGGTAATGGCGGCTAATAACGTTACCAATGCCATTTCGCAGATTTCGGGGGCACTCAACGACGTTACCGAGGAAAGCCGCAGTTTCAGCGCAGCCATGAACGCCGCTAACACGATGGCAGGAAAGAGAGGCGAGGACTTTGCCAAACTCAAAGGACAGGTAGCCGAGTTATCAAAAAGCATTCCGGTAGTACGTGACGAACTCGCTAACGGATTGTACCAGGTTATCAGCAATGGCGTGCCTGAAGACAACTGGATAGCCTTTTTGCAGAAATCGGCTAAGGCATCCGTTGGCGGTATCGCTGATCTGGGCGAGACTGTAAAGGTTACATCTACCATTATCAAGAATTATGGTTTGTCGTGGGACAAGGCAGGCGACGTGCAGGATAAAATACAGCTCACGGCCAAGAATGGTGTAACATCGTTCGAGCAGCTTGCACAAGCCCTACCGAGAGTTACGGGCAATGCCGCCACTTTGGGTGTAAGCATTGACGAACTTATGGCAACCTTTGCAACGCTTACGGGCGTGAGCGGTAATACTAACGAGGTTGCAACCCAGATGGCGGCAATCTTTACCGCTTTGGTGAAGCCGTCAAGTGAGGCAAGCAAGATGGCACAGCAAATGGGCATCGAGTTTGATGCGGCAGCTATCAAGGCGGCAGGAGGTATGCGTAATTTCCTCACCGACTTAGATAAGAACGTTAAGGCATACGCCAACAAGAGCGGTATGTTGGAGCAGGAAATTTACGGTAAGTTATTCGGCAGTGCCGAGAGCCTGAGAGCATTGGGACCACTCACCGGACAACTCGCGGCCAAGTTTAATGAGAACGTGGAGGCGATGAAAGGCAGTGCCGGAACTATAGACGATGCTTTTTCCATTATGAGCAGCAGCGGAGCGGCAAGTTTGCAGATACTCAAAAACAAGTTTGCAGAAGTGGGCGACGCTATAGCCTCAACGATGGGTGGCATTATGCCGGTACTCAACATTACGGCACAGATTGGCAATACCGTGATTGCCGTTTCTGCAATGGTTAGCGGTTTGAAGAATCTTGCAAAGATACAGGCTATTGTCAAGGTTCGCACAATGGCAATGAATGCCGCTTCGCTTGTATGGAACGCTACATCGGTGCGTATGAATGCCCTGGTACAAGTAATGACAGCTTCATTTCGCGGTGCGGCGGTGAGTGCCACAACGCTGAAACTTGCCATACAGGGTTTGTTAATATCTACAGGCGTTGGCGTGGCTATCGTTGCGCTTACTGAGGTTATAGCGGCATTTACCTCAAAGTCGGCAGATGCGCAGACCCAGGCAGAGGACACAGCCGAGAGCATGAAAGGCTTTGGTGATGCAGCCGACGACATAAAAACCGCCTACGACAGTGCGCTAAAGAACACATACGCCGACCTCATGGCGAAATATGAGAAACTGAAAGCAGGTTGGCGCGCATTATCCACAGAGCAGCAGAAAATGGCGTGGATAAAGGATAACCAAAGTGCTTTCAATGAATTGCGCCTGAAAATCGGTAACGTGACGGAAGCCGAGAACATATTTAACCGCAGGACCGATGCAGTGGTGGAGGCATTCAAGCAAAGGGCATTGGCGGCAGCGTATGCGGCAAAACTCACGGCTTTGTATCAGCGTCAAATTGAGTTGCTTGATAAAAAACAGAAGATCACCAAGACTATTGCCGACGATGCCAAGCAGGGAGGCAGACACGCCAAAGAGGGTGACATCGTGCCCGAAAGTTGGCGCAGCGATCGTTACGGCAAGGTTGGCCGCGATGGGCAGTGGAGATTTACCAAGGTTGGAGCGGAGAGGTACAACGGTACGAATGTTTCCGGAAACACACAGATTAATAGTGTAGATAAAGAAATTGAATCCGTAAACCGACAGATTGGTGACACACAAAAGCAGCTCACCACACGGCTGAACACGGCACGTAGTTTTATCACGCCCGGCACGCCGACTACCCCACACGCCAAGGATACCCCGAAGAAAACGACCATCAAGGACGACAAGAAAGATGAACCGAAAACCCACGTAGAGAAACTACAGGCGCAGTTGGCGGCGGCACAAAAGGAAATGGGCAACGCCATGACCGTAGATGCAAGGGTAAAAGCCGATGCAAAGATAGCCGACATACAACGGCAGATAGACGAAGCTACAAAGGGTAAGGTATCTATCGGGGCAGAGACAGAACCAACATACATTGTGCAGGGAAGCGATGCCGACAAACGACAGAGTCGAACCAATGCACAACACAACATTGACCGGATAAAGCAGGACTTTGAAATAGGACTTATCGGCAAGGAAGATGCCGAAAGGCAGATAGCCGACATTAACAAACAGCTTGAAAAGTTGGGCGTTAAGCCGATAGAGGTACATTTCAAAACCTACATCGAGGAACTGCAAGAACAGTTGCACGACGCACAGCAGGAGTTTGAGGAAGCCACCACAATAGATGCAAGGGTGAAAGCCGATGCCAAGATAGCCGACATACAACGGCAGATAGACGAAACTACAAAGGGTAAGGTATCTATCAAGGCAGAGACGGAACCGGCATACATCGTGCAGGGAAGTGCAGCCGACAAGAGACAGAGCCACAGCAACGCCCAGAATAAGGCAAGCCGCATACAAACCGACTACGAGATAGGAATTATTGGCAAGGACGAGGCACTGAAAGAGATTGAGGAGATAAACCGACAACTCGCAGAAATCGGATTGAAGCCTATAAAGATTGAACTTGACAGCAAGGGTTTTGACAAGGTGTTTGGCGACATCAAAAGCGGTTGGGGAAGCATCCAGGGTGTAGGCAACGGCATTCAGGGCATAAGTGATGCGCTGGAGGGCAACGGCGATGCCTGGCAGCAGGTGACGGGACTTATTAACGGCTTCATTTCCATTGCCGAGGGCATACAGGGTATTGTGGAGTTGTTCGGTATGCTCACGGCGGCGACCTCAGCACACGCGGCGGCATCCACTACCGATGCAGCAGCAACGGCAGGAGAAGCGGCAGCAGCAACAGCCAACACGGCAGCCAAGAGCGGCGAAGCGGTTGCAAATGCCACGGCGAGCGGTGCAAAAATGCCATTTCCTTTGAACCTGGTAGCGATTGCGGCAGGTGTGGCGGCAGTTATTGCGGCACTCGCAGCAGTTTCGGGATTTGCCACTGGTGGTGTTATCGGCGGTACTTCTACATCGGGCGACAAGAAGTTTGCCCGAGTGAACAGCGGCGAGATGATACTAAACAAGTTTCAGCAAGCCCGATTGTTCGGCATGATCGACGGCAAGTTTCAGTCGCCTACCTTTACGGAGCGGAGGTTACAGCCAGTGACGATGCAGAACATAACAAACGACATTGAGCCGACAGCCACGGAGGTAAACATCAATATGAATGCCAACGCACGCAAGCTACTTGACATGATTACAGATGTTAAGCGAGTGGCGAAGAAGAGCGGTAAGAACTATAATGTGTAACAAATAAAAATTAGTTAATATGTATATACACGGCAGTTTTCTAAGTCAGCAGAGCGATACGATAACGGTACACATCGTTACCGGGAATGATCGCACGCAGACAATAGAAATAGGTACAGAAAAGGCAGATGTATATTTTAGCGAGGATCCGGCAGAAATCGAGAATGAGGTAAACGACACTTTCGATGTGCTTTTGAGAAATTCGGCTAAAATAAGATTGCTTTGCGGCAACCTGATTAAAAACCTTTTTAGTACCTCATGCCGTGATGCAGTCGTAAACATCTATAAAAACGATACGTGTATCTTTGCCGGGTTCATTGAGCCACAAACTTTGTCACAGCCATATAACGACAGATGGGACGAACTGGAATTAAATTGCATTGATGCGCTTAGTGCTTTGCAGTATAGCAAGTATAAGAATGTGGGCGCATTGGGCGTTATCTATACTTTCGTCAAGGCAGAGGCGGCGCAGCGTAGTTTTTACGATATTGCCACCGAGATACTGCAAGGTGTTACCGAGGGACTGGATATATTGGGTAGCCAAAATATTAAATTCTGGTATGATGGCAGCAAGGCAGTTGATGCACAGACCGCCAACCGCTATCAGGTATTTAAGCAGCTTTCAATATCTGATTTGTTGTTTTTGGGTGACGATGAGAGCGACGTTTGGCAGCAAGACGAAGTGTTGGAGGAACTTTTGAAGTACCTTAACTTACATATCGTGCAAGACGGCTTTAACTTCTATATCTTTTCGTGGGAATCCGTCAAGGCGGCACCCGATAAGATTATTTGGCATGACATCGTAGCCAACAGCACCAAGACAACGGCGCAGCAAGCCGTAACAATCGCTTTGGCTAACGTGGCCGATTGCGATACCACGATAAGCATAGGCGACGTATATAACCAACTTCTATTAACCGCCAAGGTGGAAGACATCGAAAGCGTGATAGAAAGCCCATTGGACGATGATTTGTTGGTTAGCCCATACATCAATAAGCAAAAGTACCTTACTGAGTATTCGAGCGACGGAGAGGGAAAGACCGCCTATAATGCTTTTTATGCTATGACCCACAACCAAAAAACCACGTATGGCGGCGGTGCTATTACTGATTGGTACGTGCAGGTGATGCGTAACAAGCAATGGACGTTTCCGATGAAAGGCAACACAGATATAGACATCGTGGACTATTTCGGCAGCGAGGGAACAAACCAACACGCTTTGCCCGATTGGTTAGGGCAAGCACCGGGGGCGGCTATCATGGCTTTGGGTAGCGTTAAAATCAATACCGCCAACGATGATAATAGCCCGACATCTAAGGTGAACACGACTAACTATTTAGTCGTGTCGATTAATGGCAATGGAGTGGATAATAACGAAAGCAAGACCTACCCGAGCGTAGCGGACATACAGAAAAATATACCGTATGCCGTATATAATGGAAATAAGGCAGGGGGCGTTTTTTCGCCGCCAGACGAGGAAACAACCAACTATATAGTATTGTCGGGTAAGGTTATCTTAAACCCGATAATGAGGCAGACCAACACGTACACCAACCTACATAACAAGGAGTGGCACGGCGGTTTACCTATTGGTTTAAAGGAAAACGAGATTTACGTATGGCATCAGACCGTACCGAGCCGTAACAATGGTGATGGCAGGTATTACACCCGGCAGTATTGGCAAGCAGAGACACCGGACAAAGAAGTATCATGGCATGAGGGCGCAGATAGCGGATTTTATCCATATACCGGGGAGGGTCCGGAGGAATACGAATTTAAGTACAGCGCAGTAGGCGACAGTACCGACACAATCAGTAAGGTAGCCGTATTAGCCTGTATGTTGGTTATCGGCGACAAATGCGTAGTGGAGGCCGGAACCGATGGGCAGACAACCGATTTTGTTTGGCAGAAATACAAGGAACGGAGCGAGTGCCAAAGCGATGATGAATATTATCAGCAATGCTTTACAATTGGCTTTGACCCTAAGATAGGTGACAAACTGGTAGGCACAGAGTTCAGCATCCAAAACAACATCGACTACAAGATGGGTATTGATGCGGAGGGTATAGCAATACCGATTACCAAGGGCGACAAGATAAGTGGGCAGGTTAGGTTTATGATATTAGGCCCTGTCAATGCTACATGGGACGTTATCACACGCCGCCACCCTACCTTTTTCAGGCATACGAAGTGGAGCAGCTCATCAGTACCGCTTTTAGCCCATGTTAGTAGCATCCTGATTAAGTCGTTTGAGGTTAAAGTTTATAGCGATAATGGACTAATCAGCAATGGCAATGATGATAACGATATTATCTATATGAGTGACACCAAAGAAACCTTTGTGAACAAAAAGGACGATTTGGAGTTTAAGATAAATTCGGCATTGACCGCCACGGAGTGCGCCCAGTTGGGAGTTAGCAATACGGTGAAGTTATCCACGCCGTTGAATATATCAACCGGGGACGGAGTGTTGGAGGTGTACGACCGAAACGGCAACGTTAAGGCGAAGCCCGAACAAATCTACGTGGATAGTTATTATACTGAATACCATAAGCCACGTATCGTAATGGAGCAGAAACTAAGAGACATTGATAATGTTGTCAGTCTGTTTAACCATTACCGCCACGAGGCTTTGGGCAAAGAATTTTTCGTGCAGGGCATCGGCAGAAACCTTATTGAGGGACGTGCCGACCTCACATTAAAGGAGATTGGCACATGATCGAAGTTAAGCAGATAGCAAAACCCAGGAACAGCGGCAGCGGTGGGGCATCCACCGGAGGCGGTAGCTATGGAAGTATCGGCAAAATGACCGAGGAAGCCAAGCACGCAGCCAAAGCCGATATAGCGACACACGCAGAGCAAGCCGAGTATGCAAACCGTGCCGGATATGCGAGCCGTGCCGCCTATTCCGATTTAGCCGGAGACGTTGCAGAGGATAGCCCGATTAACGACCGCTTTTTGTCGAAGATTACCGCCGACATAGCGCAAGGGCACATTACTTTTCAGCAGGGTTTAACGGCTATCGGTTTGGCAGTATTCAAGGACGGCGCACACTTTGGCGAGTTTGTCAAATCCCTGTATGCAGGTAAGGGCGCAGGTATTGACGCACAAGGTAACGCCGAGGTGGAAAGCCTGAGAGTGCGCAGCTACTTTGAGTGCCTGGAACTGATAGTAAACCGATTGTCAGCAATCGAGGGCGACCAACTTCTAACGGAAGCGGACACAATCGAGAGCGTGGACGATTTGGGCGATGGTTGTTTTGGTTTGCACCTGAAAAGCAAATGGGACGGATATTTTACTGCCCAAGCCGAGAACAACGTACTAAAAGGCATCATCAACACTTTGGCGCAGGGAAGCGGAAAGTATTACACGGCATGGTTTAGAGTTAATAGCGTTAATACCGCTAACAACTACATAGAGGTGACGCAGTACCCGGACACAGAAGTACCAAGCGGCAAGAACTACCCACCGTGTGAAATGATGAAGATTGCACGATATGGAAACCAAACGGACACGAAACGCCAAGATTGTTTGTACCTGTCGAGCACAGAGGGGCGAATTGCCAAGCTAAAGGGAGTGACTAAGCCGATTTTGGATAACGCCAACTATGGTGCAGCTTTCGGCAGTTTGCCAGAATTTGTGTACGAGTTATTGGACGATAACGGCAACCCTTTGCCAATACGTGATGGTTTGGACTATATGTATATACCGGGTATCGTCACAATGGACGTTATCAGACTTAACAAATGGACTGGTAAGCCGTTGGTTACGTATGTGGATCGTGGGGCGTGGACGCAAAGCGGCAAGTACTATTGTGATGCTATCAACCCGGACACCGGGGAGTATGAGACATCAGACGTTTGGTTTAATGGCTGCAAGTACAGATGTTGCAAGAACCTCACAACGACCGCCCCGGCATGGAACAATACCGATTGGGCGATGATCGAGGGAAACCCAGACTTTGCCGTAGATTTTCAAGAGCCTGAAAGTATCGTGGACCCGGACAAAATAGACCTCACGCTAACCATCGTGGCGACCCTGTATAATATGAATATCACAGACGATATTTTGGACGCAGACGTAATGTGGACGAGATACAGCGAGGACGCAGAGGGAAACGAGAGAACGGCAAGCGACAATGTTTGGAGTTTGCGCCACGCCAATGCCGGAAAGTCTTTGCACCTTACAGCCGAGGACATGGATTTTAACGGTTATATGCCTAAAGTTATACGCTTTACGGCTACCGTTACTTTACGTGACGGCATGGGCAACGAAGCAGCAACGGCGGCAGTCAGTTACGAGTATTAATTTAAACATAGCGCAGTTATGAAGACAAAAAGATTTGATTTCAACTTTAAGCCACTGCAAATTAATGTTAGCATGGTGGTTGAGGGCGGCGTATCGGATAGTCAGAACTACGACGCAGACACCGACACATATACGCCCGACTATACCATAGACGCATCTAATTTAATAGTGCAGCCGGAAATTGGCAGACTTGACAAAGACGAGATTTTAACGCCGGGCTTGATTAATCAAGACCTCACTAATGTAGTCTGGTATGAGGTGAACAAAGGAGCAGCCGACACCCTGATAGATAGCACTAACCCAGACTTTGAAGTAGTCAGCAAGGGACCAAAGGCAGGACGTATTAGGATCAAGAAGAACGCCAAGCCGCAGATACCTATGAATCTACGATTTGAAGCCGACTACAAAGACCCACGTACTAATCAGGTGTACCACATCATCAAGCCACACCAAGTGCAGTGCAAGAACGCCACCGCATACACGCCACTTCTGGTATTGGATGCCGCCGCCCAAACTATCTACAACCCATTGAGCGACCCGGACACCCAAACAGTACACGCATCATTGAGATTGGGTGTTAATGAGTGCCCGGAGAATAAGCGTTTGTTTGTGTGGGAGGTAATGAGAGAAGACGGAACATTTACAGCCGTAGGCAGTGACACCACGTTAGACTATGACGTAGTGGTAGCAGAAGACGGAAACAGTTGTACCGTTAATCGTAGCCTCATGGGTACAGAGCTTTATTTGCGATGCCGGGCGAAGTATAGCCCGGACGGAAACCCAAGCAGCGTAACACTATCGGACAACGCCCCTACTAAGTTAGTGGCATTTATTCGCAGAATCCCAAAATTTGAGTACGACATCGGCGAACTACCTACCAACCTACCAAGTGGTTTGTTAGAGATTGCGCCAACGGCAAAGATTTGGAACACTAACGGCATGATCGACAACCCGGAACGTGAGTTATTGCCGCTTTGGTATGTTGCGACAAACGCCCAGTCAGGAACGCTTAACTATTCGCTCATAGCGCATGGTATGACACCGACGCTTTCAACCGATAAGGTTAGCCAGACGTTAGGCGGCATTTATGGTTTGGACGTTAAGGACGTAGGCCCGGCGTGTGCATGGGAAGATAGCGACGGCGCAGTATTCGTTGATGCAGACGATAACGTAATATTAATCAAATAACAATTTAATCAATATAAGATTATGGCAAGATACATTAAAGCAAATCCATTGGTTGCACGATACTTGCAACTGGAGAATGACCGTAACATGGTGAGTGATGGCAACTATCTTTTTTGGCAAAATGATATGTTGAAGTTTGGCCCGCTAACCCAACTTAACGACATATTGGTTAAGATTGGTGGTATTGCACTTATGCCACATGAGGCAAGAAGCGAGCAGGACGGTACTATTTGCCGACCTTTGCCAATGGCGACCGATGCACGCTTTCAGCAGCCCATCAAGGCTAACGTTAATGATGCTATCGTAGGTGGCAACACCAACACCGAGCAGGGCGCAGATGGCGAGGGCGAGAACACAGAGAGCACCGACAATGGCGGCAACAGCAACGAGGGCCAGGCCAACGAGGAAAATGCGGAGGGCGACCAACAGCCGGAAGCGTCAGAGAGTGAGCAAACAGAAAGTAAAACCAAAAAGTAAGGAACTATGAGCAAAGCGAGTACAACCAGAACGATTAAGTTTATTGCGAAAGCAGGAACTTATACGGCATTGATCATGTGCCCAGATGGTGACATTTACCAAGAATGGGAGGGCACGGAATCCGACGTTACTAAGGTGTTCCCTAACTTTGAACAGACAAAGCCGAAACTTAACTTTGTTTGTATGAGTAGCCGAGTAGCCGAGGGAGTGGCAACGCCTGATAGTATGCAGTACTTTTTCAATGGCACGAAAATCGAGTTTAACGGCGATACGTCAAGCGGCATTTTTGCAGGCTACTTTAAGAAGTTTGCGCCAAGCGGCGACAACATCTACTATGGTTTGCAGATTGTTAAGAATTTGGTAAAAATCGCAGGTTTTGCCCCGGTAACTATCAAGATGGTGGCGGCTATCAGTTATGGCACACAAAGCGATAATATCCAAGCTACCTATACAATCCCAGTGCAGAAAGCAACAGGTACAAGTTATCGTGTTACCATCGTCGCAGGAGATAACAAGGGCTTTGTTATTACCGACAAGGGCGGCAGTTGCGTTTTAAAGGCAATGGCATACCAGAACTACGAGGAAATCACCAAAGATTTAACCTATACGTGGGAGAAGATGGGAGCCAGTGGTTGGGAGGTAATCAACGGCCAAACCGCCCAGACGCTTACAGTGTCAGGCAGCAGTATAGACACATACGGCGAGTATCGAGCAACTGTTAATCGTAGTGGTGTTGAAATCGGTAAGGACATACAGGGCGTTATGGACGCATCCGACCCCTACGACATCGACGCACGCCCAACACCGGAAGACGAGGCGATAAGCGAGGACGAGAGCGGCAACGGCAAAGTAACCTATACGCCGTGGATCGTCAAGCGTGGAACGAACACGCAAGCAATCAAAGACGCTAAGTTTTTCTTTGTCGTGAAAGACGCAGCAGGTGTTTACCTGAATAGTGACAGCGAGCGAAAGACAGCGGTAACGAGCTATGCTGTAACACGTGCTATGTGCTTACAAAGTGGTGGAGACATCAGCGTAACGATAACATCAGAAAGTTGAGCCTATGGGTGTGTCAATAACAAGAATAGTTAAGTTTATACGCAAGGGAAAGGGCGTAATTGTCGCCCAATCCCGAAACGTATATAACTATACCTACAAGGAGTGGACGCAGTTCTACGGACTTAGTGGGCGGTCAGTCAATTGGGACGGAATCATAAATGTATCTGATTTTTCCGTAGGTGACACGATGGTTATTAATGGCACGGTATCGGACAAAAAAAGTATTACCATCAGTCTTTACACTAAAGTAACGGCAATCGACACAAACCGGGCTATAATAACGGCTCAATCACTATACTACATTGCAAGTGGTGAGAATGGAGAAGACGGAAACGATGGCATTGACGCAATAACCATTGACATTACGCCGCCGATCATTTTACACAAAAAGACGGCCACCAATACCTCATACGCAGTTACCATTAAAGTATTTGAGGGTACAAAGCAACTGATAAGTAGTAACGGCAGTGGAAGCAGCTTTAAGTGTAACGTGGATACATCTAATTTCCCGACGGGTTTAAAAGGGAACACAGTAGCAGGCACAAATGTTTATATGCTTATTTTGGTGGTAGAAGCAAATTCCGATCCAAGCAAAGATATAGCAATATCTATTGTTTGCCGGGGCGTGACGCATAAACGCACCGTGTCATTTAAGACTGTAGCCGATGGGCAACCCGGAGCCAAAGGCGACAGAGGCCCGGCACTACGAGGGCCACAAGCGTGGAGCGATTGCGCCGTAGGCTATATGTTTCAGTCGGGAGTAAGTGGCGAGGAATACAAGGACGTAGTATTGTATGGCAATAACTATTATTCTTGCATCAAATCGCACACCAAGACTGCAGGCAACAACCCAGGAAGTGCAACCGATACCAATAGCGGACTTTGGAAGTTAGCCGACAAATTTGAAATGGTGGCTACAAAGATACTGTTAGCGCAGTATGCTTTAGTCAAAAATTTGGGGGTTGAGGCTATCGAAATGAAAGATGCAGACGATAATATTATCTTTCTGGCGAAAGACGGCGACGTTACTTGCAATAGAGGAACTTTCAAAAACATTACGGTAAAAGGTAATAGTTCTTTTGAGGGGTCAGTGAAAGCCAATATGTTTTATGGCACAGTCAGAAAAGTAACGCCCGGCAGTACGTACACAATAGACCCGGTAAGCGAGCCGTACAACTTCTACTATGTGGAGAATCCGACTAAACGGACGTTTATAGTTTTGCCAAAGGCAGCTAACTATGAGGGCTTAGAGATTAATATCTTTACCAAATCGTTGCCGTCGAGTTCTTTAAGTTATCGTACGATCGTTAAAGCACAGGCCAATGACGATCTATATGTTAAGCAAAATGCAGCCATCGTGTCAAGCGACTTAGCGGTAGAAAAAATTAATGTTGGGTACACCAATTTTAAAAATGATAGCGTTACGACGGCAACAGATAGCTACATACGCTTTAAGTGTATTGGCGGCGCATGGTATGCAATTAGCGGACAATTTACAGGAGAATAATTTAGTAATACAATTTAGATTATGGCAGTAAAGAAAACAAAAAAGTTGAGTGGTCAGGCAACAGTAACGACCATCAACACAGACCAGAAAATTCCGGTAACGGACGCAAACGGAAAGGTTACGCTTATTTCATTGGCGAACCTCAAAACCGCTTTGTTGGCAGGTATGAACCTTAACGGATTGTACGATGGTATCTTTATCATGTACCACCGTAAGAGCGACGATTACCCACTCATGGTTAAGCCTCATAAGTGGACATCGTTACAGAACAGTGGCGAAATTGCCGACGGAGTGGTAGTTGTTGAGGGTGGCAAAATCTTAGTTGTAGCCCCTACCGAATCGACTTCTACCCTAACGTGGAGTAGCGCAGCTATCAGCGGAGGCGGTACGACAACGACAGATCGTGTTACAGCGATGAACGATTGGAACGGAAAGGCGAACACGGCGGCTATCATCAAGGCAAGCAAAGCCGATGCAATCACCAATACAGCGCAGTATGCACCGGGCTACTGCAATCTGTATAGCCGCGCAAACGCTAACGGCAAGGGTTTGACAGCAGGTAAGTGGTGGTTGCCATCGTTGGGAGAAATGTTTATGATTTATGCCAACATGACAAAAATCAATTACGCTTTGTCCCTCATTAAAGGAGCCACCCAGTTAGTCGAAAACTGGTATTGGACTTCTACCGAGAGCAGTGCTACCGGCGCATGGTATCTGTACCTCTACGACGGTAGTACGAACAATTGGGGCCCTAAGGCCAGCGGCACGGGCAGAGTTAGGGCAGTGTCAGCATTTATTGTTTAATTCTTAATTTCTTAGTCTTTAACCTTTAGGTACGGCGAAAGCCGTACCATTATAAGGCAATTTATAAAAACAAGCAATGGCGGTAAAATTAGTTTCAAGTACAAAGATTTATTTAGATGCACGAAAGTTGTTAGACATCATTTTGGATATAGTACCCAATTTCCCACGTGCCTACAAATTCACCATCGGGGCAAAGCTGCAAGAAATTGGCGTTAATCTGATGCAGGAGATAGCAGCGGCGTACATCAACAAGGACAAAGCCGAGACAGTAAAGCACCTAACCGAGTTTCAGGCAGAGTTTGAGACAATGAAAACGCTGATGAGAATTGCCGGAGAAAGGGAGTGGATAAAAGGCAGAGGAAAATTTGCAAGTATCATCGAGTTAATGGACGAAATAGGTAAACAATCGTCAGCGTGGAAAAACAAAGTAGTTAATACGCTTTGTAGCCAGAATCGGAATGTTACGACAGACCGAGAGCGCAGTTTTCCGTAATAAATGGGGTTTATGCCGTCATTTACGGCTAAGAACAAGATAATAAACCACAGATTGCGGCCAACCGAGAACAGTGCTACCAACGCATGGAATCTGAACCTCAACGACGGTAATACGAACAATTGGAACACTAAGGCCAGCAACACGAACAGAGTTAGGGCAGTGTCAGCACTATTTACAGAGAACAGAAACGTGACAAATGATAATATACAATGGTAACGACAGAGTGGCTTTTAGATGCTTACTTTGATTGCCGTCATAGCAAGAGACGAACAGCAAGCGCAGTTGTTTACGAAATGGACTACGAAAGCCGTTTGATTGCTTTGCGTGATAGAATCAATAACCGGACGTACCAACCCGGTAAGTCTATTTGCTTTGTCGTAACACGCCCAAGATACAGAGAGGTATTTGCAGCATCCTTTGAGGATAGAATCGTACACCACTACATAGCTTTGCGCCTAACGCCACTATTTGAAGAAATCTTTAGTGAGCGTACATTTAATTGCAGGAAAGGCAAAGGGCAGCTATATGGTATTAATACGCTGAAAGAAGATATAAGGCAGTGCAGCAATAATTATACGGAAGATTGCCACATTATGAAACTTGACTTAAAAGGTTTCTTTATGAGCATCGACAAAAAGTTATTGGCTGAAATGGTAGATCGCTTTATAGTCAAGTACTACAAGGGCGAAGACATAGACGATTTGCGCTACCTTTGCCGTGTCGTTATTCTACACAGCCCCGAAAAGAATTGTGAACGGCACAGCCCTTTGAGCTATTGGGAGAAGTTGGATAAGAACAAATCGCTATTTACAAATGGTGAGGGTAAGGGCGTAGCCATCGGCAACCTGTTTGCCCAGATATTCGCAAACTTCTTACTTAATACGCTTGATTGGTATATCGAGAATGAGGGTATAAAACATCATGGCAGGTATGTGGACGACTTCTATTGCATCCATAAGGACAAAGAAAAGCTATTGGCGTTAATGCCTAAGATACGTGAGCTATTAGCCAAGTTAGGTTTACGACTGAATGAGAAGAAGTTTTATTTGCAACATTACAGCAAAGGCGTGGAGTTTACCGGGTCAATAGTCAAACCCGGACGTGTCTATACCTGTAACAGAACAATAACAAACTTTGTCGCAGCGGTCAGACGGCTAAACAAGGCTAACAACGAGCGTCAGGTATTACACGCAGTATGTAGTATCAACTCATATTTAGGTTTGCTACGGCATACCAACGAATATGCTATGCGCCGTAAAGTGCTTAACATGATCGAGCCACACGTATTTAAAGAATATGTGTTCATCAAAGGGCACTACGAGGTATTGGCAATTAAGAACAAACATAAATTGAGGTATCAAACAATGCAGAGAATTAGAAATGGCGACTACTGATAAAGCACCCATTACCCTATCATCTGATAGGTTGGATATGGACTTATTTAGATTGCTACTTACAAGGTATGTAGTAGTAACAGAGCAGCGAGACGGAAAAGTGATTTATGAACTTAACAGCATCGAGCACCATGCAGATAATTGAAATAGTAGTATCGGTTATTACCGCTTTGGGCGGTTGGGAAATGATTAAATATGTGATGAATCGAAAGACCAACCGCCGAAAGGAGGAAGCCGAGGCCGACAACGTAGAATTTAATGTTTTGCGTGAGGCTATGGACTTTTTGCAAACTCAACTCAAAGATAAAGAGCAAAGATTTGCAGAGCAAACCGATTTAGTGAGAAAGCAGAATTTAGATATTTTGCAGCTCAACAAGGAAAAGGCGCAGTTAGAATTAGACCTACAACGCTATAAGTGTGTAATTAAGGGTTGCACTAAACGTGACCCACAAAATGGTTATTAATATGAGAAAGATTAATGAGATTATCGTACATTGTACGGCAACCGCCGAGGGCAAGAACTTTAAGGCGGCAGACATCGACCGTTGGCACAAGGCTAAAGGTTGGAATGGAATTGGCTACCATCATGTAGTAGATTTGGACGGAACGGTAGAACCAGGCCGACCAGAAAGCGAGGTGGGGGCACATTGCCTGAAGCACAACACAAATAGTATTGGTGTAGTGTATGTGGGTGGTTTGGCATCCGATGGTAAAACACCAAAGGACACCCGAACACCACAGCAAAAGGCGGCTTTGGTAAAGTTGCTTACAGAGTTAAAGCACCGTTACCCTAATGCCACGATCCACGGACACCGAGACTTTGCGGCCAAGGCGTGCCCATGCTTTGACGCTACTAAGGAGTACAAAGACATTAAGTAATAAGCCAATGAAGAAGTTTATAACTATCTGTATGTGCCTGTTAGCCCTGTTTGGGCTGATAGGCTGCAAGACGACGAAAAAGGCGGTATCGGAGTCATCCACAACTACAAGAGAGGAAACCGACACCACCAAGTTAGCAACCGATAGCATCCACGTAGGTACTATCAAAGCCGATAACCGGACCACGCTAACGTATTTTTGCGATTGGGGGTATATCGAATTTGCCAATAACGGCGGTACGCTCACGATCGACACTTTGGGCAACCTGAAAGCCGATGGCGTTAAGTCATACCAACACGGCAAGAAAGCCGCCCAGAAGAAAGCCGAGAATATCACCCAGAGCAAGGACAGCACCGACACCCATAAGCTGCAAGCAAATGGGGTGCAGAGCCGAGACAAGCAACAAGCCAACAGAGAGCCACAGAAACAAGGCGTGAAAGCCTTAAAATGGTATCAGCGTACAATTTACCATATCGGCTTTTTATGTTGCGTAGCGGCGATTATTTACGCTATATTCTTATATCTACGGAGAAAAAAATAAAATCTGTTTTCTGAATAGTGCAAGCCCGGAGCCGACCGAGAGGTTAGCCCGGGCAATTTTATTTGCAATAATTAACAAAAGATTTCTTGAAAAACGCTTGCATATTTCAAATATTTTTTGTATCTTTGCAGTAGAAATAATAAAGATAGTAATCATAATTCAGCCCTCAACATCACGGTTAAGTTAGTGTATATGAAAAGAGAAGACATTACAACATTAGAGGACCTCAAAGCGTTTTTGGCAGTTTATCAGGAGGAAAATCCAGAGGACGATTGTTGCGATTTGGTTCGTGGCGTATGTAAAGATAACGGTTGGATATATACCGATGATTCCGCTATCAGTTACGACGATGAGGACTTTGCCACCGACGGAAAGCATATCCTTTCATTGACTTCTAACGGATTCGAGGTTTTCCCTAACGATGGGCAAGACATTGAGCATAAAGGATTCGACATTACGGTACATGAAGATAGTGAAAACTATTATGTAAACTTTAATACTGGTTTGGGCGATGGCATTTACCCTAAAACAGATTGGACGTTAGAGAAAGCCATCGACGACCAAGAAAACATTTATAAGGAAAGTAAGTAATAGTATGACGGAAAAAATAGAATACACACACGGCGGTAAGCGTGACGGAGCCGGGAGACGACGAAAAAATAACGGTGTGTTGTATGCGAGAATGAGCGAGGTTGCAATAACTAAACTTAAAGAGCAAGCAAATAACGCCGGGGTATCAGTTGGGCAATACATCGAAAAACATATCTTATAAAGTAGTGGGGGCATTGTCTCCACTACTTTTTATTTAATACATAGTCTATAACTTTTCGGTTTGCGGCATCCACTTTATCCCTATTGTACTTTATATACACACCTGTAACCTTTGCGCCGTGGGAATGCCCCAAAGCCTCACTGATAGTATCTTTGGGTATATCCAAATCGGCGGCATACGTAGCCCAGGAATAACGTGCCCAGTACAAAGATAGCCCCTTTTCTAAAGGTTGCATCACTTTTCGGTTATTTCCGGTAAAAATAAAGTTGCCGTTATCATCCAAACGAGCAGGGCCTATTTTAGCAAGAGCATTATTAACGCTACCCTGTAAGGCTTTATAGTCTTTGTACCTATCAAAGCAGCGTATAAGGTGCTTTTTGCCCTTATAGCGGTTTATTATCTCCATTGCTTCCGGCTCAATCTTAATGCTATATAGCTTATTTGTTTTGTGTCGGCGGTATTCCAAGCGACCATTAACGATGCTATCTAACGTGCAGTCGGCAAGATCAACCGTATTAATGCCTATCAAGTAAAAGGTAAGCATGAACAAATCACGATATTCAGGATAAAGCCCCTGTAATGGTAAGTCTAATAGTTGCCTCATTTTCTCTATTGGCAAATCCCTCATACGAGTTTCTTCTATCTTAATATGGTAGTGCCTGAAAGGGTCATTAGTCGTTATATCGTGGTCTATTGCCCAGTTAAACGCACGCTTAATAGCTTTCATATACGCCGCTTTCGTATTAATGGATAGCCCAGACATCGACATATAGAAATCATCTAACCACGTAGTCGTTATTTGCTCAAAGTGCAGCTTTGCCGGATCATAGCCAAATGCCTGTATCTTTAACGATGCACTTTTGGTTATTCCCTTAGTGCGATCGGCACGCCCCTCACACATAGACGAAAATACGTCACTAAGTGTAGGTACATCAATGGTGGGCTTTTCCAATTCCAAGTCGGTAAGCATTTGTTTAATTTGCCTACGTGATAATTTCGGCCATTGCCCAGTCTCTTTTAATTCCATGATGCGGTTAGTAACCATAGCGAGCATAGAAACGAGAGCGGCGTTAATGCGCCGTGCCCCTTTGCCGATGTATTGTTGTGTCCGGGCATCCCACTCACCGACCGAGGCATAGACACCAGTACCAAGATAGATGTTAGTGCCGTGCCCTACTATAATCTGGATTGGGTACGTACCATCTTTTAACGCCCTACGAACATCTAAGCGAAAACGAGATTTTGCCATAAGCCCAACTGAAAATTTGCTGAAAATTTGCTGATTTTTGCGCCCAAACCTACCAAGACACACCACATTTCACCCATTTTTAGGAGTTTGGCGCAGTAGAAAAACCCCATTTTAGGGCTGATTATCAGGTGTTTGGCTATCAGAGCCGTGACACCTGTTAATAATCCCATTTTGTAAATATTTTAATTGAATTAGTACTTCTTTATCTATTCAGATAATATCAGATAATAAAAAATTCTCGAAATAATTAAAGTTTCAGACCGGATTTTCCTAAAGCACCATATACAACTTTGGCAACCAAAGGCCTACTAGACTCAACATTCAATCCATGTCCCAATCTGCCATAAATAAATGGAACTTCCAATCCTTTAATACAATAATGCGTAATATCCGCCACTAAGTCAACATTATCTATGTCGAATTCTCCTTCTTCCTTGCCTTCGGCATAAACACGTCTGAGAAGTTCTATTTCATCTTCATCAAAGTTTTTTCTTGCCTTTTCCACCATCCATATATTACGGAAGAATTCAGCTCTCAAGTTTCCATTACGCACTACAGTTTCCTTAATCATACTTAAATGCGTATAAATCAACTCAATAATCTTATCCTGTGGTCGGATTTTACTTGTAGCAACCTCATCCAGTTTATCAGAAAGGCGCTCCAATTCAGACTCTATCACAGCATAATACACATCTTCCTTTCTACTGAAATATGTATAAAGAGTGCGACGTCCTTTACCAGAAGCCACAGCAATATCATTCATGGTAGTATTAGCAATACCATTCTTAGCGAATAGTTGTCTAGCGACATCTACCAATTTCTGTCTTGTTTTGGATATTGACATGATCAGATACCTCCATATTGATTTTAGTTGCACAATAATTTATCAATGTGCAAAAGTAGTAGTTTTATTCGACATAAACAAAAAATAAGTGTTAAATCTTTGCACATGGGTAAAATTATTAGGCAATGAAGAAAAACTATAGAGATATAAAACAAAAAAAAATGGTAAGAAGGAAACTTCTTACCATCATTTAGTTGCGGCGGCAGGACTCGAACATGCGACCTCCAGGTTATGAGCCTGGCGAGCTACCAACTGCTCCACACCGCGATATAACATTCATTTCTGAATTGCGAGTGCAAAGGTACTACTTTTTTTTAATCTAACCAAATAAAAATATCAAAATATCAATATTTTAACGGCTTTTAACCTTTTTCTTAATTATATTAGCATAAAAACAGAAATTTCATATAAAATAAGTGATAAAATGATAGAATGACCTTGAGATTAAAGAAGATCATAAAAAAAATCCGATCTGCCAGAAGCAAATCGGATCATATCAAAAAACTAATTACTTTTTCAAAAGTTTCATGACTTTCTCAAAATAGCGTTGCGTTCTCTTCACATTATAATGATTACCACCATTCCAAGCGCGAATTGCACGTTCTATACTATTAAGAGGATTGTAAGCTGACTGCAAAAGCAGAAACATTTCCTTAGACTTTGAAATACTAAATCTATCAGATAGTTTATAGCGCTTCTTGCTATTCCTTTTTTTAAGAATATTATTGCATTCAGCAACACAGATAGGAGTAATTTGCATAACTCCCACAGAGGAACCACTTTTTGCGTATCGGTTACCTCCACTCTCAACCTGAATTATCGCCTCCATCACTGGATTCCAATCAAATTCATTAGAGGATGCATTTTCAATTGAATTTGTTTCAGCCGACGCTGAAACTACTTTTAATGTCAGCATAAAAATGCTAACTAATACCATTGTTATTCTCTTCATATTAATTATTTTATGGAACCTGAAAAGCTGAACTACAACATCAGTGATTTCGCGATGACAACTTATGAGAAAAAGAACGGTTGTCAGTCTCAGTTCCGTTAGATACCTTAACGGACAGTTATCTCAAAATATCGAAAAAACTATCCTTATTCTTATCGTTTGCAAAGGTACAAAAAAAATCTCAAATATGCAAGTAATCTATTGATTATCAGCACTATTTTATAATTAAGAAACACTTTTAAACACATTAGATTGACGAATATCAACAAATTCAGCAAGTTTTTTAAACCCAATTGCAGATATAGGAATAAAACAAACTATGAAGTAAAATAAAGATTCATACATAAAAGAATGATATCAAGAAACAGCAGAGAAAAGAAAAGAGAGCAAGAAAACAACGTAATCTTAAAGACAAAGCACAAAAAGGTGAAAGAAGAAAACTAAACAAATTTTTCATAAAATTTGGAGAAAAATAATCTGCGAGAAAAATCTGCTAAATCTATCCCAGACCGACAGGCCTAAAATCTGCGAAATAAAGAAATAACAGAAAAATAGAAGAAATGTCAGGAATAAAAAGAAAATCAGAGAAAATCCGTGTAAATCCATGAGAAAAATAATCAATGAGAAAAAATCTGTGTAAATCTGTGAAATCTGTGGGATTTAAATAATCAATGAAAATAAAATCTGTGGGAATCCGTGAAATCTGTGGGACTAAAATAATCAATGAGAAAAAATCTGCGTCATCTGCGAAATCTGCGTGACAAACTA